>ENA-OPYU01000589-OPYU01000589.1-human-gut-metagenome-genome-assembly--contig:-NODE-589-length-14063-cov-5.378803_pt1 | contig 14063 bp, 10 predicted proteins | sample MGYA00242637_ERZ504482 | MGnify/ENA primary metagenome ERZ504482 (study PRJEB26092, sample SAMD00036237) | human gut metagenome | host: Homo sapiens | study: EMG produced TPA metagenomics assembly of...
AAACATTCATTGATGAGGCAAGGGCACGAGGAGCTTATCCTGTACTGGTAACCCCGACACAACGCCGCAGTTTCGATGAAAACGGGAAAATCAGAGATACTCACGAAGATTATCCCGAAGCAATGCGTTGGCTAGCTGCCAAAGAAAACGTTCCTTTGATCGATCTCAACGAAATGACCCGTACCCTCTATGAAGCAATGGGAGTGGAACCTTCCAAAAAGGCATTCGTACATTATCCTGCCGGAACCTATCCGGGACAAAACAGGGTATTGGCAGATAATACTCATTTCAATCCTTACGGAGCTTATCAAATCTCCAAATGTATCATTGAAGGGATAAAGAAAGCGGGATTACCTATCTCTAACTATTTGCGCAGCGACTATTCCGGTTACAATCCTGCACATCCGGATGCTTTGGACAGTTTCAAATGGAATGACAGCCCGTTTACAGAAATTGAAAAGCCAGACGGCAATTAATTTAAAAGTAAGAACAAATGAATAACAAAACATTATTATTAACCCTATCATTTACCTTAGGTACCCTCTTTACCAATGCCCAATCCCTCTCCGGATTCCAATCGGGGAAAAGGGATGGGAACTCCTGACCTTTCGTGGACTGCCCAAGTAGGAGCCCAAAAACCTATCCTGAGGGAAAATATTCCAAGCAGCCGATTACGGATTGCAAAATGAACAGATACCCAGTTAAGCCACTGCCGCCCTGCAGAAAGCTATTGACGAATGCCACCGTTCCGGAGGAGGAACAGTGGAAGTAGCCCCAGGATACTACCGGATTGGTGCCATCTACCTGAAAAGTAATGTAAACCTCCACCTCAACCAAGGTACGACGCTGATAGCCAGCGAGGATATAGATTTATACCCCGAAATGCGCTCCCGCGTGGCAGGTATCGAAATGGTATGGCCCTCGGCAGTCATCAATATTCTGGATGCAGAAAACGCAGCTATCAGCGGAGCAGGTACGTTGGATTGTCGTGGAAAAATATTTTGGGATAAATATTGGACCATGCGGAAGGATTACGAGAAACGCAAACTGCGGTGGATCGTGGACTACGACTGCAAACGAGTAAGAGGAATGCTCATCTCGAACAGCCGCCATATAACACTAAAAGACTTTACCTTGATGCGTACCGGATTTTGGGGTTGCCAAGTGCTGTATTCCGACCAATGTACCTTGAACGGACTGAAAATCAATAATAACGTAGGGGGCATGGTCCCAGTACGGATGGTATTGACATTGATTCCAGCACCAATATCCTGATTGAAAACTGTGAAGTAGATTGCAACGATGACAATATCTGCCTGAAAGCCGGACGGGATGCCGACGGCCTGCGTGTAAACCGTCCCACCGAAAATATCATTGTTCGTGGATGCATTGCACGTAAAGGTGCGGGACTTATTACCTGCGGCAGCGAAACTTCAGGCTGCATCCGAAATGTCTTGGGATATAACCTTCAAGCATACGGAACCTCTTCCACCCTCCGTCTGAAATCTGCCATGAACCGCGGTGGAACCGTAGAAAATATCTACATGACCCAAGTGACAGCAGACAATGTCCGCCATGTACTGGCAGCGGACCTTAACTGGAACCCCAGCTATAGTTATTCTACCTTACCGGCTGAATATGAAGGAAAAGAGATTCCCGAACATTGGAAGGTTATGCTGACTCCTGTCACACCTAAAGAAAAAGGGTATCCGCATTTCCGTAATGTATGGCTCAGCGATGTAAAAGCTACTAATGTGCAAACCTTTATCACCGCTGCAGGCTGGAATGAGGAACTGCCTTTGCAGAATTTCCATATTTCCGGCATAAAAGCCAAGGTAAATAAAGCAGGAAGCATTATCTTTACCGAAGACTTCCACTTGGAAGATGTCCGGTTACAAGTAGAAGACGGCAGCCGTGTGGAAGAAAAAAACAATAAGAACGCACAAATCAATATCAGCTATGAAAACAACATGGAATTATAGCCGGTGGCTACTTCCGTTCTTTCTCTGTATGCTGTTGTCTGTCTTTAGCAACAACGCCCAGACCCTTCCCTTCCGCTTATCCAAAGGTGCGGGAACTTTCCGTCTGGGAGTGGTTTGCGGCAATGAAAGTTGCTGGCTGGACCAATGCAGTGTCAAGAAAAAGGGACAGGCTTATACCATTAAAGATAAATTATGGAAAGAAGGTGAAATAAAGCTGATTGTATGTCCATTGACAGATAGTAATGGTTTTATCATGGAGATTTCCGGTGAGCGATTACCCGAAGAGCTCAAACTTTGCTGGGCTTTCGGTGCATGCGACGGTGCAGACGACCCTGCCGTAACAGACAACAGTATTCCGGCAGCCTCCTGCTTCCATAATGTATTCAGTATAGAAGGAAACGCTTTTACTACCTATTATGGTGAAAGCATGAAACTGAGAACGGTTCATGGGGTATCTCCCATCGGTTCCGATATTCGTCTGTCCGACGGACATAAACAAGCATCCCCGCTTGCTTTATTCAACTCCGGTAAAAAGACAGATGCCCCTGTCATCTCTGCCCTATACCCGTGGAAACCGCAAGAAAAGCTCTACTTTTGTTTCTACCAACGAGCAGATTATAATTATTTCATGCTACCCGGATTATTCGAGAAAGAACATAAAACCCGATCAAAATGAAACGATTGTATCTATACCTGTTCTTCCTTTTCCTATGCCTGTCTGCCCAGGCACAGGAATTCAAGGTGTACCAATTTCCGGCAGATAAGGTTCCTGCCATAGATGGCAATACCCACGACTGGGATTGCGTTCCGGCTGATTATAAGATAACGGAAACAGCTTTAAAGGAAGACGAGGGAAAACATGCACAGCCAGATACCACCACCTTGAAAGTCAGTGTCAAAGTAGGTTGGTGTGCAGAAACTCAGAAGTTGTATTTTCTATATGAAGCATACGATAATTATTGGCGGTTCAGTGAGAACTCCTTGAACACGGATATTTTTGAAGTAGTGGTGGATGGCGATTGTTCAGGGGGACCGTTCATCGACCGTTTTCATCCCACAGCTCCCAAAGACGTATGGCAGGCTTGGTTCAAATTTCACGGATGCCATGCCCAGAACTATCACATCTTCACCCCGGCTCACGGCAATGACTGGTGTATGTTATGGGGTCCTCAAGTATGGCTGAAACAAAAGCCATACGCTGATTATGCCTATCAGTACTCTTTCAAGGAGGGTGAACCGGGTAAGCTGACATTGGAATTTTATATCACTCCCTTTGACCATGCGGATGCCGATGGTCCCGAACTATCTTGCCCTACTTTATTAAAAGAAGGAAATGAAATCGGATTATGCTGGGCAGTGATTGACTGGGATGCCCACCCTACCTCCAAAGACGGATTCTGGAATTTATCCGATGAACATACCATGTATGGCAATGCATCTTATTTACACAAATTCAAACTAATGCCCATTCAGTAAAAGCAAAGACAGACCATGAAACAACTCATACTCTTCCTTTTATGCCTCAGCACATGGACAGCACAGGCAAAGATATACAATGTAAAAGATTACGGAGCGAAAGCCGATGGTACTACCATTGACACCCCTGCCATAAATCGAGCTATTGAGGAAGCTGCCTCTCAGGGTGGAGGAACCATTTACTTCCCCGCCGGAGAATACGCGTGCTATTCCATACGTCTGGCCAGTCATATACATTTGTACATAGAACAAGGAGCACAAATTGTAGGCGCCTTCCCATCAGCAACGGAAGGTTATGACCTGGCAGAACCGAATGAACACACCCAATTCCAGGATTTCGGGCACAGTCATTGGAAGAACTCACTTATTTGGGGAATCGGTCTGGAAGACATCACCATCAGCGGACCGGGACTGATTTATGGCAAAGGACTCACCCGTGAGGAAAGCCGCCTGCCCGGTGTAGGCAACAAAGCCATCAGCTTGAAACTCTGCAAGAACGTGACACTGAAAGACTTCTCTTTGTTGCATTGCGGTCATTTTGGTCTGCTGGCTACAGGAGTAGATAATCTCAGCATTCTGAACGTGAAAGTAGATACCAACCGGGACGGTTTTGACATAGACTGCTGCAAAAATGTCCGCATCAGTCATTGTACAGTCAACGCTCCCTGGGATGATGCTATCGTGCTTAAAGCGTCCTACGGATTAGGCTATTTCAAGGATACGGAAAATGTAACCATCTCCGATTGTTTTGTCAGCGGATACGACCGTGGCAGTGTATTGGATTGTACCTGGCAACGAGACGAACCCCAAGCACCGGATCACGGGTTTGTAACCGGACGTATCAAACTAGGAACAGAATCCAGTGGCGATTTTAAAAACATAGCCATTACCAATTGCATATTCGAACGTTGCCGAGGTCTTGCCCTGGAAACGGTAGACGGGGGAAAACTGGAAGATATCGTCATCAGCAACATCACGATGCGCGATATTGTCAACGCCCCTGTCTTCCTGCGGTTAGGAGCCCGGATGCGCAGCCCGCAAGGAACGCCCGTGGGCACAATGAAACGCATCCTCATCAGCCACGTCAATGTATTTAATGCCGACTCGCGCTACTCTTCCATTATCAGCGGAATACCGGGAGCCCTTATTGAAGATGTGACACTGAGCGATATTCATATCTATCACCAAGGAGGATATACAGAAGCCGACGGACTTCTGACTCCTCCCGAACAAGAGAAAGTATATCCTGAACCGTGGATGTTCGGAACCATTCCCGCCAAAGGTTTCTACATCCGCCATGCACGCAACATCACCTTGGACAATGTAAATTTCCATTACGAGAAAGCGGACGGACGTCCCTTGTTTGTCACAGAGGATGCCAATGATATCAGATACAGGAACATCACAGTGGATGGAAAAGAATTCAATGCAGCAAACTTATAAAAAACAAATAGAATGAAGAGAAAATATTTATTGTTCAGCCTATTACTGACCGGAAGCAGCCTTTATGCACAAGAATGGCCGGCAGTACACCCCGAAACCCGTCCGGCTACCCGCTGGTGGTGGCTGGGAAGTGCTGTCGATGCAACCAATCTGACCTACAATCTGGAGGAATATGCCAAAGCCGGACTGGGAGGTGTTGAAATCACTCCTATTTATGGTGTTCAAGGCAACGATAAGAATAACCTCCCTTTCCTCAGCCCGCAATGGATGAATATGTTGCAACATACTGAAACTGAAGGAAAACGCATCGGTATTGAAGTAGATATGAACACCGGTACCGGATGGCCCTTCGGCGGTCCTCACGTGAGTATGACAGATGCTGCTACCAAAGCTATTTTTCAATCTTATCAAGTAGAGGGTGGAAAAGAAATTACGCTAGATTTGAAAGTAGAAGAAGAGAAACAACGCCCTGTAGCCACTTTAAGCCGGGTTATGGCCTATAATGCGGACAATAAGCAATGTCTTAATCTCACTTCCAAAGCGAAGAACGGACAATTACAATGGAAAGCTCCGGCAGGTCATTGGCATATTATTACCTTATATATAGGTAAAACATTCCAAAAAGTGAAACGTGCCGCTCCCGGTGGAGAAGGCTATGTGATGAACCACTTGGATAAAGGAGCCGTAAAACGCTATTTTGCCAACTTTGACAAAGCCTTTAAAGAAAACAAGACCAATTTTCCACATACTTTTTTTCAATGACTCTTACGAAGTATATGGTGCTGACTGGACTCCTGATTTCCTGGAACAATTCGCCCGTCGTCGTGGCTATAAACTGGAAGAACACTTCCCTGAATTTATAGCTCAGGATCGTAATGAAACCACCGCCCGCATAGTCAGTGACTATCGCGAAACAATCTCCGATTTATTGATTGAGAATTTCAGTACCCAATGGACTAACTGGGCACACGGTCATGGCAGCATCACCCGTAACCAAGCACATGGTTCCCCTGCCAATCTGATAGATACCTATGCCTCTGTGGATATTCCCGAATGCGAAGGATTCGGCCTGTCGCAATTCCATATTAAAGGATTGCGCCAAGATTCCCTGACCCGTAAGAATGACTCAGACCTTTCCATGCTGAAGTATGCTTCTTCCGCTGCCCATATCGCCGGAAAGCCCTACACGTCTTCAGAAACATTCACCTGGCTGACAGAACATTTCCGTACCTCACTTTCCCAGTGCAAACCGGATATGGATTTGATGTTCGTATCAGGTGTAAACCACATGTTTTTCCATGGAACCCCCTACAGTCCTAAAGAAGCCAAATGGCCGGGATGGAAGTTTTATGCCTCTATTGATATGTCTCCTACCAATAACATTTGGCAGGATGCTCCTGCTTTCTTTGAATATATCACCCGTTGCCAGTCTTTCCTGCAAATGGGGAAACCGGATAATGATTTTTCTCGTTTATCTGCCTGTATATGATATGTGGCAGGAACAGCCGGGCCGTCTTTTGCTGTTCAGCATCCATGATATGGCAAAACGTGCTCCCAAGTTTATAGAGACCGTTCATACCATCAGCAATTGCGGCTATGACATGGATTATATCTCTGACAACTTTGTGAAAAGTACCCGTTGCGTAAATGGCAAATTACTGACCAAAGGAGGAACTTCCTATAAAGCCATCATCATTCCTGCTGTAAAATTAATGCCGTCCGAGGTACTTGACCATTTACTAAAGCTGGCACAAGCCGGAGCTACTATCATCTTTACCGAAAACTATCCGCAGGATGTACCCGGTTATGGAAAACTGGAAGCACGCCGGAAAAGCTTTGCACAATTACAAAAGCAACTTCCGGAAATTGCTTCTTTCGATGAGACGGTAGCAACTCCTTATCAAAAAGGGGATCATCATTACAGGAAATAACTATCAATCTGCCTTGGAAAAAAATGCGGTGTTGTTCCCGAAGAGATGAAAAACGCGGTATGGCTTACAATGTATCCGCCGCTCCCATGCCGATGGACATCATTATTTCATCTCCTCATTGCAGGAAAAAGGAGTAAACGACTGGATAACTTTAGCCGTTCCCGCAGAAAGTGTCATGCTGTTCAATCCGATGACGGGAGAAAAAGGGAAAGCACAAACCCGCAAGCAAGAAGGCAAAACCCAAGTACGCCTCCAGCTACATTCCGGCGAAAGTGTCATCCTGCAAACTTTCAACCATGCCCTGACAGACGTTGCCGAATGGAAATACGTTCAAGAACAACCTGTCAGCCTCAGCCTTGATCACGGCTGGAAACTTCATTTTGCAAAAAGTACTCCCCAGATAGAAGGTACATTTGATATCGATACTCCGTCTTCGTGGACTGAAATTGCTCACCCCAACGCTCCGATTACCATGGCGACGGGAGTATATACTAATATCATCACTGTTCCCCATATTCCCGCCGATGACTGGATACTGGATTTGGGTGATGTGCGGGAAAGTGCCCGTGTGCGCATCAACGGACAAGATGCCGGAACGGCATGGGCCGTACCTTATCAGTTGAAAGTAGGCAAATGGCTGAAACCGGGAGATAACAAGATAGAAATAGAAGTGACCAATCTGCCTGCCAACCGCATTGCGGATATGGATCGTCGGGGTGAGAAATGGCGTATCTTCAATGAAATCAATGTGGTGAATCTGCAATACAAACCGGTACCTTATACTGATTGGCAGCCATTGCCATCGGGATTGAATGGTAGTGTAAGGTTGATACCGGTTACTTATAAATAAGATATCCGATAGTGGTAGCTATTGGCGGAGTTAATCCAGACTGTATTTGAAAGACTGAATTAATTCCGCCAATGTTTTTTACCTCATGCTCAGTGAGGCACCTGCAACCGATCAAGCCGCAGCGAGACAGCATTTTATAGCAAAGCGGCCTATTTACGGATAGTATCCAAACGTTCCTAAGCGTCTGATCATTACCAGCCTGCTGCATATTATATTCCGGTTACAGCCGCATCAGCGAACCGGCAGGATATCCAGCATCGCTTCAAACATCATGGCTGTAAGAGTAGTCAAGCCTCAATTGAATGTATATCACTCCCTACCCTATAGCATAAGCCTTTTCTTTCTTCAGGTTAAGCCTTTTTATACGGATATGTTCTATCTCCATAGCCTTTGGAGTTATCTCCATAAGCTTTGGAGTTATCTCCCAAGGTTATGGAGTTAACTCCAAAGGCTTGCGGAGATAAGACAAACAGGTAGAAAAGCCTTAACCATACGTCAGGAAAGGGTTAGGGATACGGATGAGATCCTTTAAGGACGAATCTGATGCCAAAGTCTTTTGCGGATGCCTTTTTCTTACGGATGAAAGCCCCGCTAAAATTCTACTGCTCCAAAACTTCTCCGTCAGTGAATAGTCAAGATATCATCCGTACCGGTTCCCGATAAGCATACCAACTGTCCGTATCGTTACATACAACCTATAGCTTTCAAACGGTTTTGTCTATTCCAAGGGGTAACGAAGCTAAGACAAAATGTGACAGGAATTCTCAAACTATCAGAGGAAAGGGAAGTGATAACAGATAAAAAGTGGTGGTAGCAGATGTTTTTTCATGCTACTACCACCACCTTTGAAACGCCCTGTTCATGGGTGTTTACGAAAGAGGGTGGTAGTAGTGGGTAGCAGTTTTGCAAAACTCTGTTGCAGGTGGGAGGAAAATTCAAACAGGAACTAAAATTATAAAGTTTTCATCTTCTTCCCTATGCCCACTGCTTTAGAAATTTTGCCTGTTCCTTTTTCCTTATACAAGTAGCCACGGAACATGCCTCCGCTATTAAACGGCATGGCAAAATTACCTTTCTTGTCCACTGCAATCAATCCACCATTTCCCTCCTTGTTATTCAGTTCCTGATGGATAATATAATCGGCAGCCTCCCCAACAGGCTGGTGCAGCAACTTCACACGAGTAGAAAGATTATAAGCTACAACATGACGGATAAAATACTCCCCATGCCCGGTGCATGACACAGCGCAACCTTCATTATCCGCATAAGTACCTGCGCCAATCACCGGAGAATCTCCCACACGGCCCCATTGCTTCTTGAACATACCACCGGTACTTGTTCCCGCTGTCAGGTTACCTTGCTTGTCCAGTACCACACAGCCCACAGTTCCATTCTTCTTGCTCTCCTTTTTCAAATCCTCTATCCACTTCAATGTCTTAGGAGTAGCAAAATACATATTATCTACAATTTCCAGCCCTTGTGACTTTGCAAATCGGTCGGCCCCCTCACCTGCCAGCATCACATGAGGTGTTTTTATTTTTTACCGCATAGGCTGCATTAATCGGATTCTTCACCGTTTTCAACCCGGCGACAGCTCCTGCTGTCAAATCCTTACCTTCCATAATAGAAGCATCCAGTTCAAAAGTACCGGTACTGGTACAAGTAGCCCCTTTACCAGCATTAAACAAGGGGTTATTCTCAAAATAGTTAACAACTGCCATTACCGCTTCAGGTCCTTCACCACCAGCATCCAATATAGCATTTCCGATACTCAAAGCTGAATCTAAAGCCGCATAATACAAGGTTGATTTCTCCTTATCGTCCTCAAGGTTTTCCATAGCACCGGCACCTCCATGAACAACAATTACGTATTCTCTCTCCTGTGCCAGCATGCGGCACAATGGTAATAAGAGTAGAATTGTGATAAATAAGTGTTTCATAATAGTAGTTTAATATCAATAGTATGGTGCGAATGTAACAAAACAATTTGTAAAAAGGAAACTTTTATGCAGAGATATAGACATAAAAAAAGGAGCAACGCCTTGCTCCAACCTTTGTTAACCTTAAATCTAATACTATGAAAAACACAATGCAAAGGTACGAACATTATTGAAATTTGCAAATTCAACAAAAAGAAAATTATGTTCTCTAACATGATTTAAGGAGATCCACCACTTGTGTTAATGAACATTTCCCTGTCAGATTATAAGTGACATTTTTACAGCTATATTTCTTAACGTATACTAAACAATAAGATAAACTACACATTAAAAGTACCCGGCAGCGCTCGTCCGGGGCAGGGGGACAAGGCACTGAGCGCCATATCCAGAAAGCGGAAGTCCAGATACAGCCCGCTGCGCACCACCGCCAGCACCTCGCCGCCCATGCGTGCCTGCCACTCCTCGTGGGTCTCCGGCCGCTGGGACTGGAACGGCTTGCGCGGGTCGAAAAAAATTTTTCTTTTTGGATCGTTTGGGGCAAAAGTGTCACCTCACTTAGAACCCTCTCAGCTTCGCTGCAAACTCCCCCAGTCATTGCTGCGCGATGCCAGCCCTCTCAGGGATGGGGCCTCTGGCGAAACCGGAAGCTTACCCTTACTGCCAAAGGCTTCCTCTTAGAGGGAGCTGGCGCACGAAGTGCGACGGAAGGAGTTTTCTGCTGTTTAAAAATCAAAATCGTACCGCTGCTTTTTGGGCTGAGAAACATACTTTTTGTGCTCCGCATCCGCCAGCAGAGCGGCGGCAGCGGCGTTCCCGGCCTTGGCGGCAAGGGCTGAAGCTTCGGCAAAGCCGTCTTTGTCCAGCACATCCAGCGCAATGAGTGCACGCACGGCATCATTGTCCTGCGCCTTCAGCAGGCGGGCCAGCACCCGGTCGGTGTTGGCTGCCAGAAATGCCCGGTAGTGCCCGGCAGCGGCTTCGGTCAGCTGCCACGGATACCGCAGCCGGTCAAAGCAGAGCATTGCCATCACATTGGCATCGTCGGCATCGTGGCCCTGCGGGAAGATCGCGTCGTATTCTGCGGGGAGGAATTTGTTCTCTAAAAAAACACTGCCGGTAATGATATCCTTGGCCGGAAAAGATGTGCAGAAGGATGTGGGCGGGGGTTTCCTCGATATCCTCCCAGTAGGCGGGATACCAGAGCGCCGCCAGCGGCGCGGCGGCACCGGCAGGCCGGAACTCCGCCCGCACCGCTTCGGTGATGTTGTTCACAAGGGCAAACAGGCCGGTAGGTTCTTCAGGGCCTGCCTGCACCCGGATGGTCTCCAGCGCGAAGCAGTTCAAAAACACATCGCTGCCCATGGTCAGGCTGCCCGTGCCCACGGTGAGCAGACGCAGCTTGCGGCAGTTGTAGAATGCGCAGCTGCCGACGACCTGTAAGCTGTCCGGCAGGGTCAGCTCTTCGAGAAAGTTCCCACACACCGGGTGCAGATCGTCTGCATCCGAACCGGCAGCGGGCGCGTCAAAGTCGAAGTCGTACCGGCGGCAGGTGCCGCCCACCGTCTGCCCGAATGCCCGGGTCAGCTGCACCGTGCCGTCCGGGGCCGCCTCGTAGCGGCAGGTCTTGTCTGCCGCAGGCAGGCTGCGCGGCTTTTCGGAAAAGCAGTAGTCGCCCAGTTCGGTAACAGCAAAGCTGCCGCCCTCCGGTGCTGGCAGTGTGCCGGGCAGCGCGATACACGGCTCTGTGCCGTACACCCGCACCAGCCGGGCTGTGTCTGCCGAAAGCGGCAGGATGTCCAGTGTCAACTTGTTTTCCGAAACCACAGTGTAAAACTCCTCAATTTGATAGAATCATTCAGCTTTCAGTATAAACCAACGGCAAAGCCTTGTAAAGTATAAAAAATTCTGACGTAACATAGTAGAAAAATGAATCAGAAACCTCTTGACTTTTGCATGAAAGTGCGTATAATAAGGGTAGGCAACGCGATAAGGCCGAACGTGTTTACCACGTAAAAAATCGAAGCACCCTGGTACTGGTTCTACCGGGGTGCTTCTTTTCATCAGTGCTTGCTGCCCTTGAAGAACAGGCTGTCAAGCCACTTGCATAAATAGTAGGCTACTACCTCTGCTGCGACAGTCTGAAAAAACGCGATAAAGCTAGGCATGTTTACCACCTCCTTTCCGCGACAGGGGGATCGGAGAAGGGGCCGCAGAGCCAGTATAACACAAAAAAGCGGCAGCGCGCAATTTGATGCACGCTGTCGCTTTTTTCATTGAGGAGGCAGAAAAAGCTTAGTTTTTCGGCCAGATTGCCCGGTGTACAGCTGGTAATACTTGCCCTTCTTGGCAATCAGCTCGTCGTGGCTGCCGCGCTCGATGATGCGGCCCTGTTCCAGCACCACGATGCAGTCTGCATTGCGGACGGTGGACAGGCGGTGCGCAATGACAAAGCTGGTGCGGCCGTACATCAGGCCGTCCATGCCGCGCTGCACCAGCGCTTCGGTGCGAGTATCGATGGAGGAGGTGGCCTCGTCCAAAATCAGCACCGGCGGGTCGGCCACAGCAGCGCGGGCAATGGCCAGCAGCTGGCGCTGACCCTGCGAGAGGTTGGCACCATCGCCGGTGAGCATGGTGCTGTAGCCTTCCGGCAGGCGCTTGATGAAGCCATCCGCGTTGGCAAGGCGGGCGGCGGCGATGCACTCTTCATCGGTGGCATCCAGCCGGCCGTAGCGGATGTTCTCCATCACCGTGCCGGTGAACAGATGGGTGTCCTGCAGCACGATGCCCAGAGAACGGCGCAGATCGGCCTTTTTGATCTTGTGGATGTTGATGCCGTCGTAGCGGATCTTGCCGTCCTGAATGTCGTAGAACCGGTTGATGAGGTTGGTGATGGTGGTCTTACCGGCACCGGTAGAGCCGACAAAGGCGATCTTCTGGCCCGGACGGCCATACAGGTTGATATCGTGCAGGACGGTTTTTTCCGGCACATAGCCAAAGTCTACATCGGTAAAGGTGATGTTGCCTTCCAGCTTGTGGTAGGTGGTAGTGCCATCGTGGTGGGGGTGCTTCCATGCCCACAGGCCGGTGCGCTCGGTGGCTTCCACAAGGTTATCGTCGCGGTCATACTTGGCGTTGACCAGCGTGACATAGCCCTCGTCGGTCTCGCTCTCTTCGTCCATCATCTTGAAGATACGCTCAGCACCGGCCAGAGCCATGATGATGCTGTTGGCCTGCATGGACACCTGACTGATGGGCATGTTGAAGCCCTTGTTCAGGCTCAGGAAAGCCACCACCGTGCCAAGGGTCGTGCCGCCCATGCCGCTCACGGCCATGGCTGCGCCTGCCAGCGCGCAGACGGCATAGCTGATGTTGCCCAGCTGGGCGTTGACCGGCATCATGATGTTGGCAAAGCTGTTGGCTTTGTTGGCGCTGTCCTTCAGCTGGTCGTTCAGCTGGCGGAAACCGGCCAGCGCTTTCTGTTCGTGGGTGAACACCTTGACGACCTTCTGGCCTTCCATCATTTCTTCGATGTAGCCGTTCAACTTGCCCAGATCCCGCTGCTGCTGGATGAAGTATTTGCCGGACTGCTGGGTGATCTTTTTGGAGCAGAACATCATCAGCGCCACCATCAGCATGGTAACGATCGTCAGCTGCCAGCTGAGCATGCACATGCTGAAGAACACCGAAACAATGGTAATGGCGCTGGACACCAGCTGCGGGATGCTCTGGCTGAGCATCTGGCGCAGGGTATCCACGTCGTTGGTGTACACGGACATGATGTCGCCATGGGGATGCTGGTCAAAATACTTGATGGGCAGGCTCTCCATGTGAGTGAACAGCTGGGTGCGCAGGTTGCGCAGGGTGCCCTGCGTCACGTTGACCATGATGCGGGCGTTGCCCCACGCTGCCAGAATGCCGATAACGTAGATGATACCTACCCGCAGCAGAGCCGCAGCCAGCGGGGCAAAATCCGGATCCTGCTGCTGGGTCATGGGTACGATGTAATCGTCCATCAGGGTCTTTAAGAACAGACTGGCCTGAACGTTTGCCAGCGCGCTGACCACGATGCAGACAAGCACAAGGATGCAATGGGGCAGATAGTGCCGGAACACCTCATCCATGATGCGCTTCAGCAGCTTGCCCGGGTTTTCCACTTTGGGCCGAGGGCCGCCCAGTGCGGGGGCCGGGCCGCGAACTTCTTTTGCCTGAGCCATTACTGTTCACCTCCCTGTTTGTCAAAGTCGCCGCCGCCCTGGGTCTGGCTGTTGTAAACTTCCTGATAGATGGCGTTGGTCTTGAGCAGCTCTTCGTGGGTGCCCAGACCATCGATCTTACCGTTATCCAGCACAAGGATGCGGTCGGCGTCCTGCACCGAGGAAATGCGCTGTGCAATGATGATCTTGGTGGTGCCGGGGATCTCCTGCACGGAACGCCTTCCGGA
>ENA-OPYU01000590-OPYU01000590.1-human-gut-metagenome-genome-assembly--contig:-NODE-590-length-13975-cov-4.270436_pt1 | contig 13975 bp, 17 predicted proteins | sample MGYA00242637_ERZ504482 | MGnify/ENA primary metagenome ERZ504482 (study PRJEB26092, sample SAMD00036237) | human gut metagenome | host: Homo sapiens | study: EMG produced TPA metagenomics assembly of...
TCTTGTCACCCATCGCTTCCATCGTCTCGGCGGAAGGGCCGATAAAGATGATCCCCTCCTCTTTGCATCGGCGGGCAAAATCAGCATTCTCGGACAAAAAACCATAACCGGGATGAATGGCATCGGCTTTGCATCGTTTGGCAGTCTCTATTACGTTTTTCTATATTTAAATAGCTTTCCCTGGCTATAGCAGGACCTATAAGATAGGCCTCGTCAGCATACATCACATGATGAGAAGTGCGGTCGGCTTCTGAAAAGACAGCAACGGTCCGTATGCCCATTTCTCGGCAGGAACGCATTACACGTAAGGCTATTTCACCTCTGTTTGCAATCAATACTTTCTTTATCATTTTTCTTCTTATTATAACGGGGGTTAATTTCGCAGGCATAGAAACTGTCCTTGACGGCTTTCAGGCAGTCATGGCACAGGCAATCGGAATAATTCTCCATTAAATAGGTGCGTTGCAGAGCATCCAGTCGGACAGTTGCGCAATGACACGATAAAATATCATTGTGCATACAATCAAATGTTGCACCACAACGTGGACATACCTTTTTCATAGGCATTCCTCCCGTAAATTTTTTATTTTCTTATTTTCTTTCGTACTGCTTTCCTAATCCCACGAGTAAAAACCAGCCTTTAATGAATGGCAGGTCTTCTGACTGACTCCTTATCTTGAAGCCTTCCCGATGTGAGGATTGTCACATCAGTGGCAAAGGTATTTTTCAAGATTCCAGCAGAGCTTCACAGCAGCGGGACTGTCCGGGATTTGCACCCGATTCCCTTTTAATCCGAATAGCAGATAGACTATCCGAAACCAATTCGGGGCAAAGATAATGGATTTTATAATTAAACGAAGCGGAAAAGATGAAAAAAGTGTTGCTTGAAGTTTTTTTCTTTTTCCAGTTGTTTTATTGATTTAATTCCTAACTTTGTCAGTAATATCGGTTTCCGGATTAGCCGTTGGCGCGAAACGGAATTAAAAGGGAATCCTGTGCAAATCAGGAACTATCCCCGTAGCTGTAAGTTTTATCCTCCCATAGTGTGGGGAAGTGTTGTGACATTCTTAGCCACTGGTTATTGTGAAAACCGGGAAGGCGTTACAACGGAAACAAGTCAGAAGACCTGCCGTTATAGTTTATATCATTCATGGCTTTCGGGTGAAAGGCGATAGAACGAATCATACTGATCCTTTTTATTACTGGTTTCCATGAATTGTCGTGTGTGAAAGACTTATATTGAATAATGTGTGTTTTGTATAACCTTAATTTATAAGTATGATTAATTCAGAGGTATTTATTATTAAGAGAGATGGTAAAAAAGGAAACTTTCTCTCTTGATAAAATTAAAAATGCAATAGCCAAAGCATTTTTGTCAGTAGGAAGTTTTGCTACCCAGGATGTGATTACTACTGTATTGAGTCGCGTTAGTGTCAGTGATGGAATGAATGTGGAAGAAATCCAGAATCAGGTGGAGGTGGCCCTGATGGCTGAACATTATTACAGTGTTGCCAAGGCGTATATGCTGTATCGTCAGAAACATTTGGAGGATCGTGAGGTGAGAGATAAACTGAAGTTTTTGCTTGACTATTGTGACGCTTCCAATCCGGCAACCGGCAGTAAATATGATGCGAATGCCAATGTGGAGAATAAGAATATTGCTACGCTGATAGGAGAGTTACCCAAATCAAATTTTATTCGTCTCAACCGTCGTCTGTTGACTGACCGTTTGAAAGACATGTATGGAAAGGAATTGTCCGATCGTTATTTGGAACTTCTGAATCATCATTTTATTTATAAAAATGATGAAACTAATCTGGCTAATTATTGTGCCAGCATTACTATGTATCCTTGGTTGAATAATGGTACGATAGCAGTGGGGAGGGAACTCTACGGCTCCTACTAACTTGAAATCTTTTTGTGGTGGATTTGTCAATATGGTTTTTATTGTATCCAGTATGTTAAGTGGTGCCTGTGCTACTCCAGAGTTTTTGATGTATATGAATTATTTCATTGGTTTGGAATATGGGCAGGAATATTATAAGTATCCCGATAAGATTGTTGATTTATCTACCAAACAAAGAACAATAGACAAAATCATTACAGACTGTTTCGAGCAAATAGTATATTCTATTAACCAGCCTACAGGGGCGCGTAATTTTCAAGCCGTCTTTTGGAATGTAGCTTACTATGACAAATATTATTTTGAAAGTCTTTTTGGTAACTTCTTTTTTCCCGATGGAAGCCAACCTGACTGGAATTCACTAAGTTGGTTGCAGAAACGTTTCATGAAATGGTTTAATAAAGAGCGTACACGTACTGTTTTAACATTTCCTGTAGAAACAATGGCGCTTTTGACTAAAGATGGTGATGTATTAGATAAGGAATATGGTGACTTTACGGCTGAAATGTATTCCGAAGGTCATTCTTTCTTTACTTATATGAGTGATAATGCAGATTCTTTAAGTAGTTGCTGCCGTCTTCGCAATGAGATACAGGACAATGGTTTCAGCTATACTTTGGGAGCAGGTGGGGTTTCTACAGGCTCTAAAAAAGTGTGCTGACTATTAATTTGAACCGTTGCATCCAGCATGCGGTGAAATCCGGTATACTTTATCCGATTTTTTTGGAAGAAGTGGTTGATTTGGTACACAAAGTCCAGTTGGCTTATAATGAGAATCTGAAATTGTTGCAGTCGAAAGGTATGCTGCCTTTGTTTGATGCTGGTTACATCAATATGAACCGTCAGTATCTAACTATCGGTGTTAATGGTTTGGTGGAAGCAGCGCAATTTATGGGTATTGAAATCAATGATAACCCTAAGTATGAAGCATTTGTTCAGGAGATTTTAGGAATGATTGAACGATATAATAGGAAGTACCGTACAAAGGATGTTTTGTTTAATTGCGAAATGATTCCTGCTGAGAATGTAGGAGTGAAGCACGCTAAATGGGATAAAGAAGCAGGCTTCCAAACATTCCGAGAATGTTATAACAGTTATTTCTATATTGTAGAAGACAAATCGTTGAATGTTGTCGATAAATTCCGTCTGCATGGACGCCGCTATATAAAGCATTTAACGGGAGGCTCGGCCTTGCACATGAATTTGGAAGAACATCTTAGTAAGGAGCAGTACAGACAACTACTTCGGGTAGCTGCTATAGAAGGCTGTAATTACTTTACATTTAATATACCGAATACCATTTGCAATGAATGTAAGCATATTGATAAGAGATACTTGCATGAATGTCCTGAATGTCATAGTCGGAATGTGGATTATCTGACACGTGTTATCGGGTATATGAAGCGGATCAGTAATTTTTCTCAGGCAAGGCAGAAGGAGGCTGCACAAAGATATTATGCTCCGTTACGTTGATTATGACATCGTATTTCAAGAAATTCCGGATGAAGTCACTCTGGCGATCAATCTCTCTAACTGTCCCAATAGGTGCAAGGGCTGTCATAGCCCTCATTTGTTGGAAAATGTAGGAGAATCTTTAACGGAAGAAAGTCTTGGGCATCTTTTACAGAAGTATGGAAAGGCGGTGACTTGCGTCTGTTTTATGGGAGGCGATGCCGAACCCTTTGAAGTGGAAAGGTTGGCAGGATTTCTTCACCGACAGTCTATCGCTTTGGTAAAGGTGGGTTGGTATTCGGGGAAGAATGAATTGCCGGAAGGTCTTTCCGTTCAGAACTTTGAATATATAAAGTTGGGACCGTATATTGAAAAATTGGGTGGCTTGAAATCTCCTGATACCAATCAGCATTTCTATCGGATATACGGGGATGAGATGAAAGATATTACCTATCGGTTTTGGCGTATCTGAAAAAGGCGGAAATAAATTCCGCCTTTTTCAGATAAATATATTAAGTTGGTTATGCTTCCGGTTGATAGTCTTCACCATTCTCCCATGCACTGTCGTCATTCCAGTTTTCATATAAATGGTTTACCCAAATTTGGCGAATCTCAGGATAACTGCCAAGGGCTTTCATATTACATCCGTCTTTAATACCATGATCAGCTCCGGCTTGATCTATCGGGTGGCTTTCGAATGTTCTGTCCACTTTGAATCCTAATTTCTCCAAACGTTCACGCCAGCTATATTCATTTGTATTGATTTCCACATTACTTACATCGTCATCTTCGGCCATAGCTTCCAATCCCCAAAGGTCGTTGTGGGCATGGTCACCGGCAATTGACATGAAAGGTGCAAGATAAACATTTACTTCTGATGGGTTCAGGCCGTTCTTTTCGCAATAGCTCATCACCTTAGAGTACATACAGTCGGGATATTGGGTTTTGTCAAATCCTTCTACAGGAATTCTATTAGCCGGTTCTTCCTCTATTTCTTTCGGGAAGAAAAAGCATGTCACCATAATCCACAGTACCTACAAAGATATTGTTGTTGGCAGCAAGTTCCTGCAATGCTTTTTCCATGTCAGAGTACTTTTTGTTAGCATTGTAATTCTCATCCGGATTACCGTGTCCCATTAGAAGCACGATGTTGTTCTTGTCTGCTAATTTAGACTCATAGTGTTTGTAAAGTATCTCTGCTACATCTTTAGTATCTTCTGCACTGGAAAGAAGGTTGGCACCTTTCAATACATCAATATGCGGATACCATTGAATCATAAAGTATTTTTTTTACATCAGTATTCATTAATGAAAGATATTCTTCGCCTGGAATTACGTGCAATGATTGTACAGCCACACGTTTGTATCCTGCATCGCCTATTGCTTTCAACCATTGGTCCAATTCATAACGTGCTATGCCGGTAGATGCTTCTACACGTCCGATACATGTACGTGAAGTAAATGACATATAAATATCCGTATTGGGGAATTTAGCTTTAAAATCCTCAATCACATCATCATAAACAGAAAGGGACTCATTATAGGTACTGCCAAAAGTACAGAGCAAAATTGCTGTGTCGTGTTGCTTGGTTCTGGTTACTACATCCACAGCAGGATTAACAGTACTTTCTTCATCATCATTGTCACTACAGGAACTGAATCCTGTGCAAGTTGCGGCAGCAACAAAAGCCGCCATCAGATAATACTTGAATTGTTTCATACGAATAAAAATTAATTTATAAATTGTTGGTTATTAATTGGTTTTGAATTTAATGAGGGCGGAGACATAAAAAGTTCTTCCGGGAGTTGATGTGGCACGATTCCGTCCGAAAGGAGTACGGTCTACATAGTCAAATACATTATCTACCCCGGCATTCATCGTTAATGACCACCGTTTCATTTTTAATAATGAGTGGGCTGTGTTGATACGCCAAGTTTGGAATCCGTCGGCATTATTATCATTTATATAACGGCGTGTAGACTGATATCTGCCATAGATGCCGATACCCAAACGATACAGTTTCCATGAATGTTGCCATAAGACATTTAAATTTGCATTATGGCTGGAAGTAGCATCAATAGGAAGATATTTCATATAATCTATACCTTTGTTAGGATATTGCGCTTTTGGATCAGCATAACTATATCCGCCGGCAAGGCTGAGAGATTTTGCAGGACGATAGTTGAAGGTGAAATCCATACCATAAATACGTGCCTTTGTCAGATTCTTATATTGTTTGCTCTTTTCTACTTCAAGAAACTTTTCATCGGGAGTTACGGAAATTTCAACCAACTCAATCATGTTGTGAAGATAATTCATGTATCCGGTTAAACTGGCTTGGAATTTTTGCCCTACGTACTCGATACCGATTGAAGCATATTGTGAGGTTTGTGCTTTTAGATTTGTGTTGCCATGATATGCAGTCAAGGCACCGCCTCCGATAACGCCGGTATAATTATAATAAAGTTCTTTAATAGTGGGTGCTTTGTAGCCTAAAGCATAAGAAGCACGCAAATTAATATGTTCTCCGGGTTTATAAAGTCCTGATATTTTCGGACTGAAATTCAATCCTGTTTCCTTGTGTTGTGTTCCTCGTACCCCGGCAGTCAGAACCAGATTTTCTCTGGCTGTCCATTCCTCCTGTATATAAGCTGCCAACGTATAAACGGAAGCGCGGTCACCGTCAATGTGATGAGGTGATTCCAAATGATTGTACTGATATTCGATTCCTGCATTTAAAATATGGTCCTCTCCAAGATAAAATACACTTTTTACCTGGCCTAATATTTGTTTCTGAATACTTTGTTTGATACGTTGACCGGCAAAGTAGGTGATACGTTCATGGCGGTCATTGTCTAGAAAATAATCAGTATGCTCGTTTAGCTTATAGTCATAGAAGTAACCGTATCTGCCATACGAGAGGTCTGCAGTCAGATAATTCCGTTTTCCTAATTTATATTTACTTCCTACTGCAAATGTATAGTTGCGATAATAAAAATCGTTGGCTTGATATTTCCAAGGACCGTGTGTACGCATTACCCAACGCTCATAATAAGTGCCTTCTGCAGTGAGGTCTAGTTTGCGATTGACTTGCCATTCAATGTTCTCGGACAGGGTATAGTTTGAAGAACGGTTTACGGTCAACATAGTAGAGCCGGATTTCAATTGATTCTGATCCCACTGCAGGTCTGTATTCCGCCAGCCATCGGTATGCCGGAAGTTGATTCCGGTTACAGATTTTATCTTTCCATAATTAAAGCCGAAACTGGTACTTTGACGTATATCACCATATTCACCTATGCGGGATGTATTGGTGAGCTCCATTTTTTCACGGTTACGTTTGGTTATGATATTGATAACTCCGGCTATTGCGTCACTGCCATAAAGTGAAGAAGCGGCCCCTTTTACAATCTCTATGCGTTCTATATTAGCTGGATTTAATTGATTCAAGTCGTTTTGCCCTCCTACATCGCCATTCATTCTTTTTCCATTTATCATGATCAGGATATAGTCATTGTTCAATCCGTTTAGTTGGATATGGCTCCCCATATCACCATCATGAAAGGTCAATGAAGGACTAAGACCACTGAGCAAATCGTCTATACTGCGTGCCTGATATTGTTCCAAAGCTTTGCTGGTTATTACTTCAGTCTGTACGGGAGCATCTTTCAGATAATGTTCAGTACCTGTACCCGTGATGACCACTTCATTCAGTAATACGGACAATTCTTTATCGTCTTTATCTTTGAGAATACTTTGGGCACTTGCAATTTGTGTACCTAATAGTAGAATAGCAGGAAGTAAATACCTCATATTGTGTTTTATTTAATTTGCAAAATAAAACATCAAGTTTCCCTCTGATAAAGAGGAATGCCACAAAGGAATAGACGTTGGAAAACGCTTGTTCGAATGGACACATACTTCTAATCCTGGAAGCTTGGTGTTTATTGTTCAACAGACTTAGCAGGTATTCTGGCTTTCCTCTGATTGGAAACCTTCCCATTTCTTCAAATGAAACAGTGGTTTTGGACTATCCAATCAACATAATGAGGATTTACAGCTGCAGGTACAGCCCCGGATTTACACCGGATTCCCTTGCATCGGGCTATGTGATAGCCCGATTACTAATTCTGTTGCAAAGATATAGGTTTATTTTATATTATCTTCGATAAGTCTTTGATTTTTTTAGCTTTTAAATTTTAAAGACAAACTGATATAGAATGAACGTCCGGGGGTAAGAGTTGCATAATTGCTGTTATAAGGACGATCATCCGTATAATCGAACAGGTTTTCTATGCCACATCCGGGTTCTATGATTACAGATTTTAAGTTGAAAGAATGGCGTGTGTTTAAATCCCACAATTGATAGTCGGGAGCATAGCCATAACTTTTAGAGAAACGTTTGCTGTTGATACGACCGTTCAAATTTATGTTCAACCGATATATCTTCCATGAATGCGCCCATTGGGCATTGATATTGTATGCGTTTTTAATACTTTTGTCGATGGGTTGTTCCAATTCCACGTCTTGGGTATTAAGATGAGTATATCCTCCGCTTAAATTGAACCCGGCACCTAGGTATGCATTGGCGGATACATTGATTCCGTATACTTTAGCCTCCGCTATATTATCACGTTGACGAACTTCCTTATGACCATATTGCTCCATAGCTTTATCTCCCGTGGCAATCGTATTATAATCTATCATGTCACGAATATTATTATAAAAAGCATTGACTGATACAGAAAAACGCTCATGTACATACTCTGCACTCAATGAGAAATAATCATTCTTTTCCGGCTTTAAATCCAAATTGCCTATTGTCAACCTGTCAATTTTTTTAGCTATGTCAGTGGCATAGAGTTCAGACAGGGTAGGAGTTCGGAAACCTGCTGCATAGGAGGCACGGAAATTGAATTTGCCGGGTTTATACATCAGTGCTACATTGGGAGTGGCATGAATTTTTGAAATTTTCATGATAAATGTAACGTACACCGATCAAAGCCTGTAGATTTCTCAGTAACTTTATTTCATCTTGTGCAAACAAGGCCAGTGTATAAGCATCTTCTTTAGCTATATTGTCTGTTTGACTTTTCAAGACATCAACGATATATTCTGTGCCGACTGAAAGTTTGTGCCGGCCACCTAATTTAAAGATACCTTTTATGCTAAGATTGTGATTGCGGGTCCGTTTGCGCACTTGCTCTTCACCTGCTTTTCCATTATAAGTTTTATTGTCTTTAAAAAAACAATAAGAGGAAGTAAAAATGATCGGCGTAATAGTCTGCGGTAATATAATTCCCTTTACTTATCATGTATTGGGTACCAATACCATAATTAAAGGTTTCATGCAATATGTTGTAGTCGTATGCTTCATAAGGGCGGCGTGTCTTGTTGTCATAATATCCGCCGCGGGCATAAAAGGAGAGTTTGTCGGTAGCATCAAAAGTGAATTTTTGGATTGACAGTATTTGCATAGAATCCTGTAGAAGCTACTTTCCTGGTTTCTTCCAGTTCATGAGTTTTGGAGTTCTCTTCGTATGGATTCAGTTGCCATCCCTCGGCCTGCTGACGGCGGTAAGAGGTGTAGGAGCCGAACTTGCCGGTATTGACATCTGCGTTTACGGACTGGGTAAAAACGTCCTTTACTGGCATAACGGGTATCGCTGGAAACATTGATAGCATTTTTTGCATCATCAGTAATAATGTTGATTACTCCTCCGATAGCATTTGTTCCGTAAAGAGCGGAAAGAGGCACCGTTCAATATTTCAATACGTTTGATTTTGGCAACATTGGTTCGGGCGTAAGTATCATCTCCATACAGGCGTTTGCCATTTTCCAGAAAAATGAAATAATCATCAGGCAATCCATTCAGACTCAATGTTGTACCCATACCGTTGTCATACTTGAGAAAGATGGGGTCAACTTTTGTAAGGCCTCGTCCAGCGATGTTACACTGGCATTACTTAAATCCTTTGCGGTGATAACGGAAACAGGCACGGGACTATCCGTCATGCGGTGGTGTGTTCCTGTTCCGGTTACTACTACCTGGCCTATATTGGTAAAACTGTCTTGTAGCTTGATAAGAAGATTTTTTTGCACCCCCTTTTGTGGTGACAGATTTGGGTGTGTAACTGACATGCGTGATTCTTAATACATGTTTTCCATCAGGAAGATTGTTGATATTAAACTCGCCTTTACCATTTGTGGTGCATCCTGAAAGGCTTTGGTCAATACGAATATTAGCCCCCACTACAGGTTCGTTGGTATCGGCACTCACAATCTTTCCACTGATACTGACTTGTGCCAGTACGTCAATAGCCAGACAGCTTAAAGTAATTGCTGTCAATAATAATTTTACTTTCATCGAAAGAATTTAAGAATTAATAATTGGCTTTCCTGACCCCGGGAGAGCGTGATTATCTATGTTTTGATTTGGCAGGTTTCCTGGCTTCACCCTGAAAAGCGCCTTCCCATTTCTTCATTTTCGAAACAGTGGCATAGCGAGAGTTGCTTTTCATCAAATGGGTTTCACAGTAGCGGGCACTGCTTCGGATTCCACAACCGAATTCCCTTTTATACAGATAGAGAAAAAATACCTGTATCACCAAACCGGGCGCAAAGGTAGACAATTATTTTATATATGTTTTAAGATTAGTGAAAAAATGACTGCTTAAAACGGAGAGAATATTGAAAAGAGGAGGGGATTTTGAACCGTAGAAGTGAATTTGATTCACTCCTACGGCAATATGAATTTGCAATAATTCGGATAGTGATTTCAGGCAAGCGCCAATATTAATATTTGTGCTGTAAGCACACGTAAAAACATGGTGAGCGGATAAACGGTGGCATAACCTACTGCCGGAGCGTCACAAGAGGTCAAATCATTGGAGTAGGCTAATGCGGGCGGATTGGTGGTGGCTCCGGACAATACTCCGATCAAGGTGTAATAGTTCAGTTTATAAACATATCGTCCTATTATTCCTACAATCAGTAAAGGCAGCAGCGTAATAATGGCGCCGTATGCTATCCATACATATCCGCCTTCGTTAATAATTGTTTCGATGAATCCTTTACCGGCTCCTAATCCTACGCAAGCAAGGAAAAGTGAGATACCGATTTCACGTACCATCAAATTGGCACTTATGGTGGTATAGGTTATCAATTTATAATGTGGTCCGAAACGGCTTATCAGGATGGACACAATAAGGGGGCCTCCTGCCAGTCCCAGTTTTACCGGTTGAGGGATACCGGGGAATAAAAAAGGAGTGCTTCCTAAAATACACCCTAATGCGATGCCTAAGAAAATAGGAATCAGGTTGGGATGATTCAAACGTTTCATGGAATTACCTAGAATCTTTTCGGCATGGGCTACAGCCAGTTCGCTACCCACAATCTTTACCCGGTCACCCATTTGCAATTGCAGGTTGGGAGTGGCCACAAGGTCTACACCCGAACGGTTTACACGGGTAATGCTTGCTCCGAAGTTATTCCTGAGTTTTTAGTTGAGCCAATGTCTTGCCATTCAATTCAGGCTTGGTGATCAGAATTTTTCTGGAAATAAGTTGATTTGTTCTGGAAATCCCATTCCACATTCACTTGTTTTCCGAAAAAAATACAGTGATAGCTTCTACATCTATCGGATTGGCGATAACAAGGATTTCATCGTGCATGTGAAATACTGTAGTGGAGTTCACTAGTTCTGTTTGTTTGTCTCCGTCACAATGCCGTATGCGTGAATCACAAAATCACGATTCACCAATGGCTTGATTTCTTTTATTGTTTTACCTTCTACGGCTTCATTGCGTATTTCTAGTGAGATAGGGCGTACGGTCAGTTCTTGTAGATGTCCCAATCCCCGTTCCGCATCGGCTTCTTCGGTTTTTTGTGTTGATGCGCAGGATATATTTCAATGCCAGCAGGGAGAGAATACATCCTACTACACCCAGTGGATAGGCTACGGCATATCCCAGTGCTATTTCGGGAGCGTCTATACCATTCAGATCACTGTTTGCTTGCTGTGCGGCACCTAGTCCCGGGGTATTTGTTACAGCACCCGAAAGAATTCCTACCATTGTGGTAATGGGGACACCTGTTATGAAATGGAGTATAATGGTGATGGTCACACCTAAAAATACAACCATCATGGCAAGCAGGTTTAGTGTGAATCCTCCTTTTTTTGGAATGCTGAGAAGAAACCGGGACCCACTTGTAGTCCGACTGAGTAGACAAATAATATCAGACCGAACTCTTTTAAGAAATGCAACAGATGTTCGTCCAGGTTCAGATTGAAATGACCGAATACAATTCCTACAAAAAGTATCCAGGTTACTCCCAATGAGATACCTGCCACTTTTATTTTTCCTAACATGATACCGAAAGCAATGACCAGTGAAAGAATAAGTACGGAATGTGCTACTCCGCCGCCCCATAAATTAGGGTACCCTTCAAAGAGATTTCTAAAAAGTTCCATAATTCATTATCTAGTTTAATTATTTATAGTATCAATTTTATAATTCAAAAAGTTGTCTTTCAAAATATTAGAGTAGGTTTTATGGGATAGGATGCTTCGTTTTATAGCTGTCATCCCGGCAAAATGACTGCAAAGGTAGCTTATTTAATTGATAAACCATAAAACTTTAATTGCTTTCTAAGGATATTTACTTGATATGTCGGAATTATGAATTAATCTGTTATTCTAATTTCGATAATTTGCAATTTGCACTATCTTTGTATCCGTTTTTAAAAGAAATACTAAAGAATGAAGCCACAATTACTCATAGGGGCCGCTACATCGGGAAGCGGAAAAACGACTTTTACGATGGGGTTGCTGCGGGCATTGCACAAACGAGGCCTGCGAGTACAGCCTTTTAAATGTGGTCCTGATTATATTGATACACAATTTCATACGCTGGCTGCTGACCATGAGTCGGTGAATTTGGATATTTGGATGGCATCAAATACCCATGTACAACATCTGTATAATAAATATGGAGATGGAGCCGATGTATGTGTAACCGAAGGAGTGATGGGATTGTTCGACGGTTATCAAAGAATGCAGGGAAGTAGTGCTGAAATAGCCAGATTGTTGAATATCCCTGTAGTGCTTATAGTAAGTGCGCGTTCTACAGCTTATTCTGTGGCTCCGTTAATTTATGGTTTCAAGCATTTTAATCCGGCTGTGAAGATTGCAGGTATTGTTTTCAATCAAGTATCATCTCCTTCTCATTTCGCTTATTTACGTGAGGCTTGTGTTGATGCAGGAGTAGAGTGTTTGGGGTATCTGCCTATGACAGAAGGGTTGAAAATTCCATCCCGGCATTTGGGTTTGACATTGACAGCCAAACGTTCCATGAACACCTTAATAGAACAGGCTGCGGAATTGGTTGAGAAATATGTGGATTTGGATAAGCTGCTGAGTATTTGTCATCGTAATTTCCCGTGTCGGTATACATTGCCTTATAGTTCTGAGATAGGGGTGGAAAGTTTTGCTCCTTCTGCTAAAAAGATGAAGATAGCCATAGCGCGGGATCCGGCTTTCAACTTTATCTATAGAGAAAACATAGACCGCTTGTCTGCGCTAGGAAGCATTACTTATTTCAGTCCTGTATATGGTAGTGATTTGCCGGATGCTGATTTGGTTTATTTACCCGGAGGATATCCGGAATTGTTTGCCCGTCAACTGCATCGGCGCAAAAAGTTAATGGAAGCATTAAGAACCTATGCAGAGGAGGGGGGGAAGATTTTGGCCGAGTGTGGAGGTATGATGTTTCTCACCCGTTCCCTGACAGTCCGCCAAGGAGGGACTGCATATGCCATGACGGGTATTTTGCCTTTGGATTGTACCATGGTGGGTGCCAGACTTCATCTAGGATATCGCCGTATAGAATATAAAGGGATGGAGCTTCGCGGGCACGAATTTCATTATTCCAATGTCGTTGCTCCTGATGCTATGCCTTCTGTAGCGAAACAATTTACGGCAAGAGGAATGGAAGTGAGTACCCCGCTTTATAGATATAAAAATGTGATAGCCGGGTATACCCATTTATATTGGGGAGAAACGGATATATTAAAATTATGGGAAGTATGAGGCGCATTTATACACGTACTGGGGATAAGGGCATGACAGGGATTCATGGTGGAGAACGGATACCTAAGGATGATATCCGTATCGAGGCTAATGGATGTATCGATGAATTGAATGCTGTTATAGGAATAATACGTTCACTTTTGCCGCAGGAGCACGAATGGCAATCCTTGCTTTTTACGATTCAGAAAAATATAATGGTAGTGATGAGCCATGTGGCCACACCATCGGCCCTTCGTGATGGGAATCCCAATATTTTGCCTGATAATTTATGCTCTTTTTGTGAGGAGGCAATGGACAAGTTGATGGAACAAATTGGAGGATAATGGTTATTTTATTCTTCCCGGAGGAACACCTGTATCGGCACAGTTGCAATTTGCAAGGACTGTGGCACGTCGGGCAGAACGGAGATTATGGACTTTGCATAAACACGATCCGTTACCGGAAATCATACTTCGGTTTATCAACCGGCTGTCCGATTTATTTTTTGTTATGGCCCGTTATGAGATGCAACAGCAGAACTGGACGGAA
>ENA-OPYU01000591-OPYU01000591.1-human-gut-metagenome-genome-assembly--contig:-NODE-591-length-13965-cov-3.569013_pt1 | contig 13965 bp, 17 predicted proteins | sample MGYA00242637_ERZ504482 | MGnify/ENA primary metagenome ERZ504482 (study PRJEB26092, sample SAMD00036237) | human gut metagenome | host: Homo sapiens | study: EMG produced TPA metagenomics assembly of...
CCGAAAAGGCACAATATTAATGGTGCAATAAACGCAATCACGATCTGCCTGTAGAGCTGCCGCTGGGAGATTCGATTATTTTCTGCAAATTTCATTTATTCCTGCTACCTATCCTTCCTGTCTTTTTATTGCGGACTTTTTTGCAGTCTCACTCGCTCATTTTTGTCTGGCATATGAAGGGCGCCTCCATCTCATTTTTAAAAGGCACTCTCACAATTTTGCTTCCAGTCCCATTATCCGTACTTTGTTTGACCAAAGGGCGACAGGTATGGGACTCCAAAGCTGAGAAGTCCTGCCAGATGTGATACTGTCAGATATACTCCGGTCACAATTCCAAAAATCCCCAGATATCCTCCCAAAAACAAAAAGAAATATTTAAGCATCCGAAATGCCGAGGCAAATTCTTCATTTGGGATTGCAAGAGAACCAAGTGCCGTGATCGCCACAACCATGACCACGATCGGGCTTACAAGATTCGCTTCCACAGCAGCAGATCCCACGATCAGTCCTCCCACAATTCCCATAGCATTTCCCAGCGCTCCCGGAATCCGTACACCAGCCTCCCGAATCAGTTCAAAGGATAACTCCAGCAGAACAAGCTCCGCAATGCTGGAAAATGGCACGCCTTCTCTTGCCTGGGCAAAGGACAGAAGCATATTCGTAGGAAGAATCTGCGTGTGAAACCGGATCACTGCAAGATAAAGTCCCGGCAGCAACGTAGCAGCTGCCAGTGCCACATAGCGCAGTATTCGAAGAAATGATGCCATTTCAAATCGGTTATACCAGTCCTCGCTGCTTTCCATAAAGCTGTGAAAAACACCTGGCAAAATAAGCGCTGACGGAGAATTGTCACAGAGAAGCACTGCTTTTCCATTTAAAATTTCCTGCGCTGCACGATCTGGTCTTTCCGTAGTCTGGTACTGCGGAAAAGGGGAAAACCAGGAATCCTCCGTCAGCTGTTCCAGCATTCCGCTGTCCAGGATTCCATCAACTCGAAACTCTCCCAACCGCTCTTTCACCTGTTCCAGAAATTCCTCCTGCACCAGATCTTCCATGTATACCATCTGAACCAGTGTATGTGATCTCTCCCCAATATAAAATTCCACTACCTTTAATCGGTATCCCGAAGCCGCTTCCGGATCAGTGCAGAATTTATTTTCACAGAATCAGAGAAGCCTTCCCTGGAACCTCGCAGAACCTTCTCCATCTCCACTTCTGTTACCCCCATGCTTGGATAACCGGCACTGGAAATTTTCATGGCCTGGTCAAATCCGTCCATAAAGAAAACCGCATTTCCGGCAAGCAGCCCTGCGAACACCTGCTCCATGTCAGTCAGCTTCTTTACATCCGCAATTCCCAGACTGTTATACTCCACAAATTCCTGCATCTCCCCAGGCGAAATCTCCCAGAAATGCCCCACCATTTTTCCAATGGCAGAGTCTTCCAGCATCATATTGGAAGTCGCTACCTCAATATAGACCATCAGACAGTCAACCTTCCGCTCATCCCCCAGCCGCATCTTCCGGATCTGAATATCTCCACAATCTGTCAGACGTTCTCTTATATACCGTTCATTTTCTCGAATATCCTTTGAAATCATAACAATATTATCACTTTTATCCAACACTGCTCCTCTTTTCCATTTTCAGGCAACAAAAGAAAATCCTGCCTGCAGGATTCTCCGCCTGCGGCGGGTCGCTTCGAACGACATCTTTCATTTCGCCGCAGTGCGATCCTGCCCGGTAGATTTTTTTGTGTAATGGAAAATTTCAACGAAATTTCCCATTACACAAAAAAAGACACTGGTTATCTCTCCCAGTATCTCCCATAAAAACAATTATATTCATTTTCTCTCAACTTCCCAAAAAGAGGAACGCGGGCAGGATGTGCCCGCTCCGCTCCCAGAAAACCACTCAGTTTACTCTTCTGCCCGAATCGCCTGAATAATTCCCATCCGCTGATTTTCCAGATGTTCAAAAGACAGCTCCTGTGCCGCTTTCACGTCCCGTTCCTTAATCGCCCTGGTAATTTTCTCATGCTCTTTCACCAGACGGTTTCTGGACTCATCCTCTTTCAAATATTCTACACGATATCTATAGATCTGCTCGCGAAGATTATTCAGAACCTGCATCAGTCTTTTATTATCAGCAGCTTCATAAATTACCTCATGGAAATTCACATCCGCCTCAGCCATCTTTACCAGGTCGCCTTCCGCCGTACTGGTCTGGAAAACCTCAGCCGCCTGCTCCAGCTTCCGGATATCCGCATCTGTCATATTAGCACAGGCCTTCTCAATGGCCATATTTTCCAGAGTGATCCTGACCTCCAGAACGTCATTCAGATCCTTCTCTGTAATATTGGCAACCTGGGCTCCACGTCTCGGGATCATCACAACCAGCCCTTCCAGTTCCAGCTTACGCATGGCCTCCCGGATAGGAGTTCTGCTCACCCCAAGCTTCTCCGCAAGGGCAATCTCCATAAGTCTTTCGCCCGGCTTCAGTTCTCCCTTCAGGATTGCCTGACGCAATGTGTTAAAAACGACCTCCCTAAGTGGAAGATACTCATCCATATGCACTGTAAAATCACTTGTCATTTGTATTTTCCTCCGCTAAAAAACATCTGTGGCAAAAACAGTCTTCGCAAGTCTGCTCTCCCTGAGAACAGCTGCTGCCCGATCCATTTTCTCCTTATCATCAAAAATGCCAAATACAGTAGGACCACTTCCGCTCATCATAGCCTTACGTGCTCCGTTGCTCTCCATCAGATCTTTGATTTCCTGGATCACAGGATATTTGCTGATAATTCCCGGTTCAAATACATTTCCCATTCTGGAAATCATTCCATCAAGATCACCATTTCTGACAGCTGTCACCATACCATCGATATCCGGATGAACCACAGCAGGATCGTCCAGTTTCAGGTTCTCATAAGCAGTCTTGGTTGAAACATTTACTCCTGGTTTTCCCACCAGAACATAGCAGTGAGGTACTCTGGGAAGTCTGGTCAGCTTCTCCCCGATTCCCTCTGCAAGAGCAGTTCCGCGCATCACACAATAAGGAACATCAGCTCCAACCTTCACAGCACGCTTCATCAGCTCTTCCTCAGAAAGTCCCAGTCCAAACAGGCGGTTCACTCCAACAAAAGCAGCTGCCGCATCAGAGCTTCCACCAGCCATGCCGGCTGCTACCGGGATAAACTTCTCCAGATTCATGGTAAGCCCCTCTTTTATATCAAACTCATCCATTAACATTTTCGCCGCTTTATATACAAGATTCCGCTCGTCAGTAGGAACGTAAGGAATGTTCGTGGTAAGGACAATTCCCGGCTCCTTTTTTTTCTCAATTTCAAGCACGTCATACATCTGTATGGTCTGCATGATCATACGGACTTCGTGATATCCGTCATCACGTTTTCCAACCACGTCAAGTCCCAGATTTATCTTTGCAAGTGCACGTAAACGCATAATTTCCTCCGCTTGTAGCTGCCGCTCACATAAAACCTCTGGCAGGCTCTAAGAGCAGCAGTTTCTTTGTACTTTGTATACAATTTTATCAATGCTTTATTGTAAATATTTTGTATTTTTTCAATACATTTATGCGAGGAAATTTCTCATTCTATATATATCGTTACTGTCCACAACGTGACCAGAGCATGTTTGAAAAGGTTTTCTCCAAATATATGCAGTAAACAGAAAGCAGCCTTACCCTTCCACCTTCTTCACCAACAGCAGCGGCATTCCAGGCACAACTCTGTCCTCTTCCAGTTCATTCAGCTCACAGATTTCCTCCACTGTAGTATAAAATCTTTTCGCAATATCCCACATAGAATCCCCATTTTTCACCACATACACCGTGATTCCCGGCATTGCCTGGATTTTCTCCATATCAAGAGGACGCTCCTCCACTTTGCTTATGATCATCCGGTTTTCACACTGAAGCACCAGCACATTGAGACTGATCACAGCCTTCACCTCAATCTCATTGCTGTCGATCATAGACGTTGACAGCTGTTCCAGATCTGCCTGTAGAAAAAAGATACTGTCCTCATTGATCCCGTTTGCCTCAATTATATGGGGAAAAAGGGATCATCCCATCAACGGAATAGAATGGCATTTCATCATTTCCTGTAATATACAGGATTTTCATAAATACAATTCCATCGGCCTGGATTCCATTTTCTACAATTTTCGTTTTCTCAACCTTTACACGTCCCTGGCTGTGACAGATCTGCAGGATTTTTCCCTGGCTTTCCTTCAGTTCAATACGGTCAGATACGCGGCATTTGGAGTCATTCCGTACCAGGAGGCTTTCCAGACACATCTCTTTTCCCTGAGGAATGCATTCTTTCAAAGGTGAGTACACATCCAGAATCAGGTCATGCTCTTCTTCGCGGTAAAGCTTCATGTCCAGTTCCAGCACCGTGTCTACACTCATTACCCGTTCTTCCCCATCGGAATCCGGTTTTACTTCAATGCTCTGATGCATAACGGAAAAGCCAATATTTGGAATCATCTCTCCCATACAACCAGTACACTCCACTTCCGTATTAAACGGAAGCACATACTCTGCCCACTGAAGCGGATTTTCCTCATCTTCTCCCGAATACAGGACAAAAACTGACAGCTCCCCTCTTGCCTTCACCACATTATCCTCTGGACGCAGATCCATTCCACGGACATCGATGGTATACCACAAAAGCTGTTCAATGTTCGGTTTATTGGACACTAAAGTCACTTCATCCTTAATCCGCATAGTGTCCTTTTTATGTACCATAAGACTCATTAAACGGACTTTCTTCCTTTTTACTGAAATTCCCTCCTCACTGATTTCCACCGGAAGCTGAATCCCTGCCATTTCATCTACCACTGCATAAAAGGTGACAATTGCTTTTATGTTTAGTTTTCGGGAATGAATCATGTGCACGCTGAGATCCTCAATCTCCCACTTCAGGCACATTTTATCCCCACTTGCAATCCCTTCCAGATTCAAAGTCTCATCAAAAGGCAGTTTTGCCCCCAGACTGCTCACCTTCTGGTTTTCTTCCCCCACATAGAGAATATCCACGTTCAGGTTTCCGCTGATAAATGCCTTTCCTTCGCTAAGACGCACTTCATCCATGGAAACGTCACCCTTGTTCTGGATCAGTCGGCCCACATCCGGCTTTGCATCTGGTACATTATAATCTGTATCAAACGTTACCTGGCTGGCTGCACGGCTTTTTATCTGAAGCATCTGCACACTTTCTTTTCTTAATTCCACGATTTTCCACTCCTTTTTTTCACCAGACTGCTATATTGCATCATTTTCGCCTTTTTTCAGTAAAGCGTTCAAAAATCACAGGTTCTTTTCGGTATTCCGTCTTCACCACGATGTAAGGATAGGAAGGCGGACTGATCGTTATTTTCTCGTCTGATGGCCCCAGCAGCATTGTCCGGAAAAAAACAGCCTGGGAAGTCCACCCCAGTTCTTCCACGGAAATACTGTAACCTCCGCTCATTTGCTCCCCGTATCCTTTTTACAAGAAACAGGTCTTTTTTCACATTGATAGGTCAGCTGAAATTCATTCTTCTTTTTCTCCTGTATCAGGGGCAGCCAGTTCTGCCGGTATCTCTTCATTTTTTACAATGGAATACTCCAGAGGCTTCCGCGGCTCTTCCTCAATGCGGATAAAATTGCATCCACTGATCAAAAGCAGTGACCACAAAATTACTCCCAGAAGAACTGCTTTGATTTTTTTCATTCTGCCACCTCAGATGTCTCGTTGCTGTTCATCTGATGCTCAGCCTTTAAACACAGCAAACAGCAATCTCCATTTATTTTATTGTATGAGGAATAAAAAAGATAATTTATTGCAATGAAATTTTTCTAAATACATATAATAGACATAAACAATATGCCAAAACATGCTTCCTACGCATGAGGCACAGATCAAAGAAAGGAAAATCATATGATTCGTTTTATTTTATGCGTGATCGTAGTGGTTGGATTCCTGATTTTATCCATTCCCATTCTCTTTGTAGAATGGATTATCGGCAAATTCAATCCTATGGCAAAGGAAATCAGCTCTCTTCGGATCGTTCAGGCAGTATTTCGTTTTATCCTGTGGATATCCGGTGTGAAGCTGACTGTTATCGGAGAGGAAAATGTACCAACTGATGTGCCGGTTCTTTATATCGGAAATCACAGAAGCCTTTTTTTGATGTACCGATCACTTATCCACGCTGCCCCATCCGTACCGGCTATATCGCAAAAAAAAGAGATGGAAAAGGTTCCTCTGCTTTCTACCTGGATGAAACGTCTTCACTGCCTGTTTCTTGACCGTAATGACCTGAAGCAGGGACTGAAAACCATTCTCACTGCTATTGAGAAAGTGAAATCCGGCATTTCCATCTGCATTTTCCCAGAGGGTACACGAAACAAAAATGAAGATGAACTGGACATGCTTCCATTCCATGAGGGCAGCTTCAAAATTGCCGCAAAGACAAACTGTCCGATCATCCCGATGGCGATCAGCGGCTCCGCTGATATCTGGGAAAACCATTTTCCAAGAGTTAAGAAAACCCACGTTATCCTGGAATATGGCAAACCAATCTACATAGACCAGCTGGAAAAAGAGGACAAAAAACATCTGGGAGCTTATACCCAGAATATCATTCATGAAATGCTGGTGAAAAATAAAGCGCAGTTATAATGCGTCAGCTTCCAACAAGAGCGTGTTTGAAAAAGGCTTTCTGCAAGATGTGCGTCACAATTTGTGGGAGATTTTGTCCGGATGAGGGCGTCGTAGCGGGCTACGATAACCGAATTCGGGCAAAATATACCGCAAAGTGGGGCGTGCAGATTGCAGGAATGATTTTTCAAACACGCTCTAGCAGGACAGACCTTCAGGCTGTCCTGCTTGTTATTTCAGAACCTCCGGAAAAATCATCCTGCTTTTTTCCCAAGCTGTTTCTCCTTACTTCCTTCGGCGATTCCCCATAAGCTTCCTTAAATTTTTGCGCAAAAAACCTTTGATAATTGGTATCCGTTTTTATCCAGAAGAAATGTTATATTTTTATTCTGTCTCCAGAAGATCTGTGTGGAAATGCTCCATGCGGATCTGATTTACATAAGCCAGGAAGGTCTGTCCTGTATATTTGCGAAAAAAGGCGACAGAAATGCTCTGGTGTAATGGCCAAAAGCCCAGCAGCATCGGCAAGGGAAATTCTTTCCCCATAATGTTCCCGGACAAATTCCATGCACAGCTTCATCCTCTCCAAGTCTCGCAAAGTGCCGTGAGCGTTTTCTGTATCTTCCTCACTCCTGATTCCTTCTGTATAAAGAAAATAAAGTAAACAGTAAACAGCAGAAAGCACCAGAAGATGATAGCCTTCATTTTTTTCTTCATAAAAGCCTGCAATTTTCCGAAATACGTCTCTCAACTGATCATACAGATCATCAGCCCGATTTGTAGACTTTCGATTCTCTCTCATCTCAACAAGTCCCTTTCCCTGCACATTCTCCAGTTGTTCTCCCTGAACACATGCGTCAGCTGATTTCGACCTTATAAACTCCTGAAATTTCAGTCCCTCCCACTTTGCAGAAATTCTTTCCAGATGAACCGGCGGGATCTGTAAAAGATAATACCTGGCATCCTCATGCGTGTGGGTATAATGGATATCATTGGAATTTACCAGAAAAATATCCCCTTTTTTCAACTCATAACTCACATCATTAATAGATGCTGTAATCTCACCGCCAAGCACATAAATAATTTCCAAATGCTCATGCCAGTGCGCCGGTAACAATTCATCCCAGGTATTTACATATGTAAAATGAATTTTCCCCAAATGATCATCCAGCACGTTTTCATATTCTGCTCTCATAGTATGCCTCACCTTCTTTTTTCACTCAAATTTCCCGACTTCCATAATACGCAACACTTATGCTGCAGGTTTAAAATCAAAATACAACATTTATGCTACAGGTTCAAAATCAAAATATACCATTTATTCTTTATGATAATATATAATATTTCATCTATAATATCAAGAAAGACCTATAAAAGAAGCAATAAACCATCTAGTACACCACCGCTTTTTCCAGTACAATAGCAATATCAAGGCAACTACACGAAAAAAATCTTTCTAATTATAAATTTATCTACAGGAGGTCATCCCACAATGAACAAATGGACCAGAGTTAAATTCCAGCCAAACCTTCCCCTTAAGGAAAGCGGCCGTGTTACCGCAAGCAAAGAACATATCCTTCTTTCCAAAGAAGCAGCCAAAGAAGGTATGGTTCTTTTAAAAAATTGAGAAAAACCTGCTTCCTCTTGCTGAGGGCACACGCATCGCCCTTTTCGGCAAAGGCAGCTTCGACTATGTAAAAGGTGGCGGCGGAAGCGGTGATGTTATGGTTTCCTATGTGCACAACCTTTACGACGGGCTGAAAATGCAGGAAGGCGCCGTTCAGATTTATGAGCCTTTATCCGCATTTTACCGCACCGATATCCAGCACCAGTATGAAAAAGGTGCCGCACCAGGAATGACAGTAGAGCCAGAGCTTTCCCCGGAACTTGCTGACGGTGCAAAAGCATTTGCTGACGTTGCAGTTGTTGTGATCAGCCGTTTCTCCGGCGAAGGCTGGGATCGTTCCAGCATTGAATGCAACAACGAATTTAATCCATGGGATACGGAAACCACCATGCCGAAAATTTCCGGCGAAATTTTCCCGGATGGCGACTTCTATCTCACTGCCCGTGAGAAAGAAATGCTTTCCATGGTAAAAGAGCGCTTCGATGATATCGTGGTAGTTCTCAACATCGGCGGAATCATGGATCTTTCCTGGGTAAAAAATGACGACCGGATTTCCTCCGCTCTTCTTGGATGGCAGGGAGGCATGGAAGGCGGACTTGCCATGGCGGAGCTTCTCACCGGCAAAGGAAATCCTTCCGGTAAGCTGGCTGACACTTTTGCCGCAGACGTAAATGATTATCCATCCACTGCCAACTTCCATGAGTCTTTTGATTATGTAAACTATACGGAAGATATTTATGTAGGCTACCGCTATTTTGAAACTCTTCCAGGGGCACAAAAAAATGTAATCTATCCATTTGGATATGGACTTTCCTACACCACCTTTGGCCTGGACACCATCGCTATGTGGGAAACAGAGAATCAGATTTTTGCTGAAGTTCAGGTGACCAACACCGGTAACCTGGCTGGAAAAGAAGTTGTCCAGATTTATTTCGAAGCTCCACAGGGACTTCTGAAGAAACCAGCCCGCCAGCTTGCCGCTTTTGCGAAAAACCCGTCTTCTTCAGCCAGGCGAGACACAGCAGATCCGCCTTTCCTTTGCAAAGGCTGACATGGCTTCCTACGATGACCTTGGTAAAAAATCAAGAAAATCCGCATATATTCTGGAAAAAAGGTACTTATAAGTTCTATATTGGAACTTCTGTGCGCGACACTAAGGAGAGCATCCTGACAATGGAACTGGCTGAAAATGTAATCACAAAGCAGCTGACAGCTCATCTTGTTCCAACCAGCCTGAAAGAGCGTATGCTCTCTGACGGCAGTTTTGAGGAGCTTCCACAGTCTGCATGCAATGACATGAACGAATGCGTATTTGAGAAAATGGAGCCGGGCACTGAGGAAGGTATTACCCCTGCAGTCCGCTGCTGTGCACGTGGCACACTTTTCGACAACTTTGGCAGAAAGCAGTTTATTGATGTAGCAGAAGGCAGGCTTTCCCTGGATGATTTTATGGCACAGTTAAGCGATGACGATCTGATTCATCTTCTTGGAGGACAGCCAAACGTAGGTGTTTCCAATACCTTCGGTTTTGGAAATCTTCCGGATTACGGCGTTCCATCCATTATGACAGCAGACGGTCCAGCCGGACTTCGTATCAGCGGGGAATGCAGCATGAACACAACAGCATGGCCTTGCGCGACACTTCTTGCATGCACCTGGAACCCGGCTCTTGTTCAGCAGGTTGGACAGGCTGGTGCCGAAGAAGTGAAGGAGAACAATCTTGCTGTATGGCTTACCCCAGCAGTAAATATCCACAGAAATCCTCTTTGCGGAAGAAACTTCGAGTACTATTCCGAGGATCCGCTGATTGCCGGAAAGATGGGCGCAGCTATGGTAAAAGGTATCCAGTCCCAGCACATTGCAGCTTCTGTGAAGCATTTCGCAGCAAATAACAAAGAGACCAACAGAAAGCACAGCGATTCCCGTGTTTCCGAGCGTGCACTTCGTGAGATCTATCTGAAAGGTTTCGAGATCATTGTAAAAGAGGCACAGCCATGGACCATCATGTCCTCCTACAATGCAATCAATGGTCACCGCGCTTCTGAGAATCGCGAGCTTCTGGAAGATGTTCTCCGCGGCGAGTGGGGCTTCAAGGGCATGGTTACAACCGACTGGTGGACAAGAGCTGAACATTACAAAGAAATCAAGGCCGGAAATGACGTAAAAATGGGAACCGGTTTCCCCGATCGTGTGAAAAAGGCCATGGAAATGGGACAGCTTGGCCGCCCGGAATTAGAGCACTGTGCAAGACGGGTGCTGGAGCTGATTCTGAAGATTGACTAATAAAGTGTAATCTCATATTTCACAATAATAAATTTTGCAACTTATAATTAATTGCAGTTGGCCAATTTGCAAGCGAAGGATACTTCTTATCCGCAGACAGGAAAGTGGACGCGAGTACAAGTAAAACAATTGAATTTTAGTTATAAAGAAACCCATGGCAATTTTATTTCTGTTGCCATGGGCTTCTTATTTAGGCTCTGGAGCGTGTTTGAAAATACAATCCGAATTATTAGTATTATATTTTATTTTCTCTCTGATAGATACATGTGCAGCCAGGGCACCGGCGATGTAATCTTATGAAAATTTTCTCTTGCAATTTCCCTCTTTTCCCCATTCTCCCCAAGAATCAACAGGCGATCTGCCATTGCCAGAGAATCCGATAAATTCAAAGATAAGATCACCACCGAAATCCCCTTATCCAGGAACTTTTCCAACATACTCCAGATAAACATCCTGTGAGCAAGGTCAGCGCCGCAGAAAGGCTGAATACAAAACAGAATCTCCGGTTTCTGCAAAAGTACTCTTGTATACACCAGCTGATACTTCTGCTTTTCACTCAGTTCCTCCACCGGCATTTCAAAAACGTCTGACCCTAATATGGGACTGTATTCATTCCGAATACTTTTCTGAAGACGTTTGTTGTGCCAGATTGAAGGAACTTTCTCTGTCAGACAAATACAGAGATTATTCATATAATCCAGTTCGGGAAAAATCATGGTTTTTGTAGTACGTTCCTGGATTACTGCAATCCTGCAATTTCCCGGAATCTCTGTCTGCTTCCCATTCAACAGGAGTTCTCCACTTTCCGGTAAAATATCTCCGGTCAGAATCTTCCGCAGCTCCTCCATTCCCCTGGCATCCATAATCTGTACGGCCAGGCATTCTCCTTTATGCACATCAAAGGAAAAATTGCAGGCAGCATCCTCTCCGTAGCCCTTCCACTGAAAAACAACCGGTGCAGCCTGCTTCCCTTCCCTTTTTTCCGTATGATAACGGACCATGTCGTTATATTCCGTCATGTAAGTTACGGACGGATCATTGAACAGCTCCTCTCTTTCCAGAATCTTCTGGATTCTTCCATTGGTAAACAGCGCACATCTGTCACAGATACTGGAAATCTCCTCCAGATGAGAACAGATATAAAGAAAAGAAAACCCTTTTTCCACATAATGACGGATAATTCCATGAAGCTTTTTCAACTCATCATCACTGACAAGAGCTCCAACTTCATCCAGCACGATCAGATGATATCCCATAATCACAGCCCGGAGCAATTCTACAATGATCCGTTCAAAAGTGGAAAGCTTCTCCACATCTTTATTAAGTGGAATGTCCATTCCGATATCTTCAAAAAAGGGCTTCATCTGCCGGTTCAGGATCTTTGTGCGGATCACCCACTGGCGAAAGCCCGGGCGCAGTACAAAAATATTATCTGCAATATTTAAATTCCCTGCCAAAGAACTTTTCTCCTGGATAATGCTGATCCGGTTTGCAGCCTTATAATGTTCTTTCCAGGTATTTACCTTTTCCCCACCGTAATAAATGTAACCGTCATAGAGGGGAAGATTCCGCTCCAGAAGTTTCAGAAGAGCTGTTTTCCCATGACTGTTAACAGGCAGAAATCCCATAACCTCCCCCTGAAAGATCTGAAGGTTGAAGTCCTTCAGCTTCACAACCTCATCCTCTTTATACGTCACACGCTCCATTCTGAGAACTTCATTTCTCATACCAGCACACTCCTGTTTTTCACCTGTCTGTCGTCAGTAAGTATAGGGATGGTGATCTCCACATCTGTCCCTTCTCCTGGTACAGAATAAACGTGCATTCCATATTCATCCCCAAAGATCAAATGGATTCTGTTATTCACATTCACCAGAGCGATTCCGCCTTGTTTTTCTTCATTGTCGTGAAAAGCCTTGGTTGACTTGCCCAGTTTCTGGTTCAGCTTTGCTAAGGTCAGCTCGTCCATTCCCACCCCATCGTCTGAAATACGGATGAGCAGGCGATTCTTTGTACACTGAAAACGGATGTAGAGATTTCCACCTCCAACCTTCAGCTCCACGCCATGAATAATGCTGTTTTCCAGAATCGGCTGCAACGTCAGTTTGGGAATTCTGCAATTCATGATCTTTTCATACTCTGCAATATCATAATCAATATGAAGCTGCAGCCGGTCCCCGAAACGATATTTCTGAATTCCGAAATAAGTCTCACAGTTATCCAGTTCTTCCTCCACAGAAACCAGATTCTCCACCTTGGTAATGGTGTAACGGAAAAATCTTGCCAGGGCTTCTGTCATATCTGCAATGCTGTCCAGACCTGCAATAATGGCTTCTCCACGGATGCTTTCCAGTGTATTGTAAAGGAAGTGGGGATTGATCTGATTCTGCAAAGCCAGGTACTGGGCCTGTCTTTTGTTCAGATCCATATATTGGGGAGAACGCACAATGCGGTCTACCATTTTCATCTGCTTCTGGATGCTTGGAGTCAGGTTCAAGAGCTCCATATCTTCTTTTTCTGAAAAATATAACCCTCCAGAAAACGATCCATCATTTTTTCACAGCGCATGTAAGGACGGTGGATCCAGAGCCAGAATACAGTTGGAAACAAAATTGCAAATATTGTTATAATTATGGCTATCCACCAGGGTGTTTCTCCTTTATATGCCAATAACAGCTGAATTACCGCCAGAATAATAAAACTCCCGAAGACTACCGTTCCCAGGACAAGCGCACGGTTGGATATGTATTTCAGTTTTTCTTTATATTTCATTTTGATTTATCCATACAATTTTCTATATGTAGAGGGTTTCACCCCTGCCGCTTTCTCAAAGGTATGTGTGAAATGTTTCGGGTCGTTATATCCTACCCTCTTGCAGATTTCTGTTACTGGAAGATTGGATTCCCGAAGGAGTAGCTTGGCCTGTTCCATTCTCACGTTGATCAGATATTTTGCAAAACCTTCTCCTTCTGTCTTCTTGAATAAGACACTGAAATAAGCAGTGCTAAGTCCCACCATCTCGCTGACTTCCTCTAAGGTCAGAGGATCACTGAAATGGTTCTGGATATATTCCTTTGCCTTGCGAACCGGGCGAATGGTATCATTTTCATAGCGTTCAGCCTGCTCCTGGATATATTTTTGCTGGAAATCCCTAAGACATGAAAAAACTTTCCTCTATTTTTCCACATTTATCACACTGTTTACGGAATTCCTCCACTGTAGCAGTGCGCTCTGGAATCCGAATACTTGCTGCAAAAAGTATCAGCTGCTGCATACACCAGTTCGAAAATCTCGCTGCCCCGGATTTCTTTCGCCTTATTTACCGTATCCTGCAAATCCTCTACTGCTTCTGCTGCATTCTGAATGCTGGAGATTTCTACAGCATG
>ENA-OPYU01000592-OPYU01000592.1-human-gut-metagenome-genome-assembly--contig:-NODE-592-length-13961-cov-2.080815_pt1 | contig 13961 bp, 12 predicted proteins | sample MGYA00242637_ERZ504482 | MGnify/ENA primary metagenome ERZ504482 (study PRJEB26092, sample SAMD00036237) | human gut metagenome | host: Homo sapiens | study: EMG produced TPA metagenomics assembly of...
CAAAACATCACTTCCGGCATTTACTTTGATGTCGGCTCTCTGTGGCGTAGTAATGATACGCTCGTTCTTGTATAAACCAGCGGCTTTGATGCCTTCAAGTTCATTTGTCAAGAATTCTTTAAGTTTTCCGTACATAAAAACTTCGTTTTTTATTAGTATTTAGATGTGAGTAGTAGCTTCGTTGTCAAAGCGACAGACAAAGGTCTGTTTTTTTTTCGAATTTTAAATACTAAAAAAGAGAAGAAATTCATGTCTAAACTGTTTTATTCTCTATACCTTTGCCGACGGAAAAAAAGCTTAAATCTCATTAAACGCGATGAAGAATGTATTAGTAATTGGTTCTACCGGTCAGATCGGATCAGAGTTAACCATGAAATTAAGAAGTATCTACGGTGGGAACATAGTAGCGGGTTATATCCCGGGTGCGGAACCTAAAGGCGAGTTGTTTAGAATCGGGACCTTCCGCTATCGTGGATATCACGAACGAGCAGCAGATCGCTGAGACGGTATCAAAATATAATATTGATACGATCTACAACTTGGCGGCTCTTTTGTCGGCTGTAGCAGAGGCTAAACCTCAGTTGGCGTGGAAGATCGGAATGGGGGGCTTGTTCAATGTGCTTGAGGTGGCCCGTGAGATGCACTGCGCCGTATTTACGCCGAGCTCTATTGGCGTTTTCGGTAACAATACCCCGAAAGACAAGACTCCTCAAGATACGATCCGTAATCCTCGTACGATGTACGGCGTGACGAAGGTATCCGGTGAGTTGTTAAGTGATTATTATAATATCCGTTTCGGCGTGGACACACGTTCGGTTCGGTTCCCCGGATTGATCTCTTATGTGACACCTCCGGGTGGTGGTACGACGGATTACGCTGTCGATATTTACTATTCGGCCGCTAAGGGCGAGAAATTCGTTTGCCCGATCGCAGCCGGTACTTTCATGGATATGATGTACATGCCGGACGGCTTGCGTGCCGCTATCGAGATTATGGAGGCGGATTCTACGAAGTTCGTTCATCGCAACTCTTTCAACATTGCGTCGATGAGTTTCGATCCGGAGATCATCTTTAATAATATCAAGAAATATATGCCGGACTTCCAAATGGAGTATGAGGTAGATCCTTTGCGTCAGGCTATAGCCGAGTCGTGGCCGAACTCCTTGGATGACACTTGCGCCCGCCAAGAGTGGGGCTGGAAGCCGGAGTATGATTTGGATGCCATGACAAAAGACATGTTAGCTAAATTGAAGAACGTTTCAATAAATAAGAGTGATGTTGTAGCCATGATTGTTTGTGGATAGAGGGGCCGGGGTATCATCGGGGGGATGATCCCCGGCCTTGGTTTTTTAACGCTGCTATTTCAATAAATCCGGCCGGAGGCGTGCCGTACGCTCTTGTGCTTGTTGCAAGCGCCATTCTTCGATCTTGCGCTGGTGCCCGGATAATAGTACCTCGGGTACTTTCCAACCTTTGTAATCGGCGGGACGTGTATAAACAGGCGGGGGCCAGTAAGTCATCTTGGAAGGAGTCGGAGAGGGCGCTTTGCTCGTCGCCGATCGCTCCCGGTATCAAGCGTACCACGGCGTCGGTTATGATAGCGGCGGCCAGCTCTCCTCCGGTAAGGACATAGTCTCCTACGGATATCTCTTTCGTTATCAAATGCTCACGGATACGATAGTCGATCCCTTTATAGTGCCCGCAGAGGATAATCATATTATTTAGTAAAGACATACTGTTGGCCATGGGCTGGTTGAGTGTCTCGCCATCCGGGGAGGTATAGATTACCTCGTCATATTCCCGTTCGCTTTTCAACGCTGAGATCGCCCGGTCTATCGGTTCGATCTGCATCACCATTCCGGCCTCTCCTCCGAACGGATAATCATCCACCCGCCTCCATTTATTAGTGGTGTAATCCCGTAGGTTATGTAAATGAATCTCCGCTAATCCTTTATCTTGCGCCCTCTTGACGATAGAGCAATTAATCATCCCCTCGATCATCTCGGGAAGTACGGTAAGTATATCTATACGCATAAAAAATAGTTGTAACGTTAAAACCTCCCGCAAAGGTACATCTTTATTCTGACTCATCGTAAAGTGAGTCTCTATTATCTATGATTCGCGATAGAAAATTAAGAATGAATGAAACGCATGCGTTGGCGCAGTTAAGAGTTCGTAGAAGTTCATGAGGATATTTTTGTATCGTTTGAATTATTATTCGTACTTTTGTCCGTCAATTCGGCGGCTATCAATAGAGGCCGTCTCTTTAGAGAATAAATTTTATAGCGATGAATATATCTTACAATTGGCTGAAAGAGTATCTTGATTTCGATCTGGAGCCAGAAGAAGTTGCTGCGGCGCTTACCTCTATCGGTTTGGAAACCGGTGGAGTAGAGGAAGTTCAAACCATTAAGGGCGGACTTGAGGGACTGGTTATCGGTGAAGTGTTAACTTGTGAGGAACACCCGAATTCTGACCATTTACATATTACGACCGTAAATGTAGGTGGCGAGGCTCCTTTACAAATCGTATGCGGTGCCCCGAACGTGGCTGCCGGACAGAAAGTGGTCGTAGCCGTGAACGGTACGAAACTGTACGACGGTGACGAATGCTTTACCATCAAGAGATCCAAGATCCGTGGCGTTGAGTCCAACGGTATGATTTGCGCCGAGGACGAGATCGGTATCGGTACCGACCATAACGGTATTATCGTACTTCCCGCCGATGCTGTTGTAGGTACGTTAGCTAAAGATTATTATAATGTAAAGAGCGACTACGTGCTGGAGGTGGATATCACCCCGAACCGTGTAGACGCTACTTCCCATTTCGGTGTCGCCCGTGACTTGGCCGCTTATTTGAAGCAAAACGGCAAGCCCGCCGAATTGAGACGTCCTTCGGTAGACGCTTTCAAGATCGATGACGAGACACCGGGCGTAGAGGTCGTGGTAGAGAATACGGAGGCTTGTCCCCGTTATTCCGGTGTTACGATCAAGGGCGTTACGGTGAAGGAGAGCCCGGAGTGGTTACAAAACCGCTTGCGTGTGATCGGCCTTCGTCCCATCAATAACGTAGTGGATATAACGAACTTTATCCTGCATGAGTTAGGGCAGCCTTTACACTCTTTTGATGCGGGTAAGATCAAAGGAAATAAAGTGATTGTCAAGGCGGCCGAGGCTGGTACGAAATTCGTCACGTTGGATGGCGTGGAGCGTACGTTGACCGATCGTGACTTGATGATTTGTAACGTCGAGGAACCTATGTGTATCGGTGGCGTGTTCGGCGGTTTGGATTCCGGCGTGACGGAGGAGACCACCGACGTATTCTTGGAATCCGCTTGTTTTCATCCGACGTGGATTCGCAAGACCGCTCGTCGTTTTGGCTTGAATACGGACGCTTCTTTCCGCTTCGAGCGTGGTTTGGATCCGAACAATACGATGTATGTATTGAAACGTGCCGCCTTGTTGATACAAGAGTTGGCGGGAGGTAAGATCACGGGTGCCGTACAGGATGTTTATCCTACCGTGGCGGAACCGTATACGGTTGAGGTGACTTACGAGAAGATCAATACGTTGATCGGTAAGGATATTCCGGTAGAAACCGTGAAAAGTATCTTGGCAAGCCTTGAGATGGAGATCGTATCCGAGACTGCCGAGGGCTTGACTTTGCATGTTCCCGTATATCGTATCGATGTGCAGCGTGATGTAGACGTGATCGAGGACATTCTTCGTATCTACGGATATAATAACGTGGAGTTCAGTGATAACGTGAAGTCCAATTTAAGTTACCAGACTCCTACGGATCGTAGCTGGAAATTGCAGAACTTGATCTCGGAGCAACTTTGCGGTTGTGGTTTCAACGAGATCATGAACAATTCCTTGACACGCTCCGCTTATTATACGGATCTGTCTGTTTATCCGGAAGCGCATTGTGTCATGTTGATGAACCCGTTAAGCGCTGATTTGAACTGCATGCGTCAGACCTTGTTGTTCGGAGGCTTGGAGAGCATCGAGCATAACATGAAGCGTAAGAATGGCAATGTCCGTTTCTATGAGTTCGGTAATTGCTATGATTATAATATCGATAACAAGAAGGAAGATGAGACCTTGGCGCAGTTCAGCGAGGATTACCGTCTAGGCATCTGGGTAGCCGGCAACCGGGTGGAGAACAACTGGGCGCATCCGGACGAGAAATCTTCCGTTTATGAGTTGAAGGCTTACGTAGAGAATATCTTAGCTCGCTTGGGCGTGGATATGAAACGGGTTATTTTCGGTAACTTGACGAATGATATCTATTCTTCGGGCCTAAGTATCACGACCGGTTCCGGACGTCAATTGGGTACGATGGGTATCGTAAGCAAGAAACTTCGTAAGATGCTGGATATCGATATGGAGGTTTATTACGCTGAGTTGTCGTGGACCCAATTGATGAAGGAGATCAAGAAGGCGAAAGTAACCTTCTCCGAGATTTCCAAGTTCCCGGCCGTTAAACGTGACTTGGCGTTGTTGCTTGATAAGAGCGTACAGTTTAGCGAGGTCGAGAAAATCGCTAAGGATAGCGATCGCAAGCTATTGAAGGAAGTATCTCTGTTCGACGTTTACGAGGGCAAGAACCTTCCGGCGGGCAAGAAGTCGTATGCCGTAAGCTTCTTCATGCAAGATGAGAGCAAGACTTTGAACGATAAGCAGATCGACGCTATCATGAAGAAGATCCAGACGAATCTGGAACAAAAGCTAGGTGCTCAATTGAGATAAGAATTTAATTACATAAAATAAAGATAAACTGATAAACATATGGGAAGAGCGTTTGAGTTTCGTAAAGCGAGAAGTTTAAGCGTTGGGCAATATGCCCGTGTATTCACGAAGTTAGGTAAGGAAATCACGATCGCGGCAAAACAAGGTGGGCCGGAGCCTGAGAATAATCCTCGTTTACGTGTGTTGATGCAGAACGCCAAAAAGGAGAATATGCCGAAGGAGAACGTGGAGCGTGCCATTAAACGTGCCGTATCCAAGGATTTCACGGATTATAAGGAGATGAACTATGAGGGATATGGTCCTTTCGGTATCGCTATCTTCGTTGAGACCGCTACGGATAATACGACTCGTACGGTAGCCAACGTTCGTAGTTATTTCAATAAGAACGGTGGTTCTCTGGGAACATCCGGTAGCTTGGAGTTCTTGTTCGATCATAAATGCGTATTCCATATCGCTAAAAAAGAGGATCTTTCTTTAGAAGACCTAGAGTTGGAGTTGATCGACTTCGGTGTAGATGAGGTTGAGGAAGACGAGGACGAGGTTGTTCTTTATGGTGAGTTCGCGCAGAATTCGGCGATCCAGAAATATTTGGAGGAGAATGGTTTCGAGATCTTGAGTAGTGAGTTCGTACGTATTCCGAACGATTTGAAGGAGGTTACTCCGGAACAGCGTGAGTCTATCGAGAAGATTATCGAGAAATTAGAGGAAGACGAAGACGTTCAAAACGTATTCCATAATATGAAGGAAGACGATTCTGAGGAGGAATAACGTACGCTTTACGTAAAATAGTATACTTTATCCGTAAAAAACGCGACATCGAGGCAAATTCGATGTCGCTTTTTTCTTTTTTCACAACGAATGTTTCATGTTTTTTGATTTATTTTTGTGAGTCTAGGGTGAATAATCAATTTAACTTATAATGGTTGAAAATGAAAATGATCTATTTCTTCTTTGTGCGTTACGTGAGCATGTTGCGACGTGTAATTTTATCTCAGCTCAAAAGGAGTTAGGGATTTTCAATTCTGTTTCGGCAGGAGTGGGTGTTGGTTTGACGGGTGTAGATGTGGAAGTCGCTACTCCTATTACGCCTTATCTGGCGTTGAGAGGTGGTCTTACCTTTATGCCGGGTTTCAGCATTAATACGGACGTGGATGTAGATGTTAACGATCCGCGAGCGGGTGTGTATAATGATACATACTCCATGGATGTCAAAGGTAGCTTGAAACGTACTTCCGGACAGTTGTTGGTGAATGTTTACCCGTTTCCTCACGCTTCTTCGTTCTTCGTTGCGGCCGGCGCCTATTTCGGTGGTTCTTCCTTGGTGAAGATAGAAGGACATAGTGATAAGCTGAAAGACCTGATCGCCCAAGGAGAAAGTGCGGGCATAGTTATCGGTGATTATACGATTCCGGTGGATAATAACGGTAATGTATCCGGTGGATTGAAAGTGTCCGGTTTTCGTCCTTATCTAGGTCTTGGATTCGGTCGTGCGGTTCCTAAGAAACGGGTTGGCGTGATGTTTGAGCTGGGTGTGCAATTCCATGGCAAACCGGAGGTGTATACGGATTCAGGGGGATTAGTAAAGGACTTGTTGAATGAGATAGACGAGGATGATACCTTTACGAAGATCATGGATAAGCTAACGGTTTATCCGGTCATGAAGATTCGTATTTGCGGAAGAATATTTTGATTGTCAAAGATAGTATAAGCTAAGAGTGGCGTTAATAATACGATGCCACTCTTTTTTTTTCATGGCTAAACTTTCATTTATTTTGTTTATTTTGTGCGCTGTTAGGGTCATAATTTTGATAAAAAGTAACTTTATATGAAAAAGCAAACATTTGGTGATGCTATTGCTATCATCTTGCTGTTTAGCGGCATGTGTGGATAGTAAGTATGATTTAAGCGATGTCAATACGGACGATGCGGTAATGGGTGAGTCTTGGGTAGCTCCCCTCGGTACGGGTTATGTAACGTCGGATGACGTTGTGAATGTAGAGAAAGTCCCTTCCATTCGGGAAGTCGACGGGGCTTACGTCATGATCTATGATGGAGAGATGAAGATTAAGGGGGAAAAGCTTACGGGCCGCCTCTGATAAAGTGGAGATCGCCTCGGAAGATATAACGACTGGGGATATCGATGGCTTGTTCGATGGCGATTTCGTTTTGGCGTTAACGAACCCCCACATTACGTTAAAGTCGAATGTAAAGAATGCCTCTTTGGATTGTAGCTTGTCTATCGAGGCTGAGAACGCAAGTGAAAAAGGAGGCTACTTCCTCTGACTTTTACCTTGTCAACGGTGTCTCCTAATATTTGGATCGGCCCTCTTGATCCGAAGACGGATGCATTTTAAGTTTGTCAAGAACGAGAAGTTACCGGGAATCGTACAGATTGTTCCTCAAAAAATACATTTGTCTTTGTCCGCTGATAGCAACAATGGCGAAGCGCTCCTGCGGATGCCTTGAGTGAGTTACGTTATGCGGTAGAGCTTCCGTTGACTCCGGCACCGGAATTTAGCGCCGTATCCGTCGAGCGGATCGAGGACGCTTTTGATGAGGATTTCGTAGACTATATTTTCTCGGACGGAAGCGCGAGGATCTATGGAGAGGTTACGAACGAGATGCCGTTCGATATGTCTATCGAGATGGTGATCATGGATGAGAACAATGTACCGGTAGATATCCAATTTACCGGCGCAAGAGGTAAAAGGACAATCCGGAGAGGTTGTCTTCGAGATCACGAAGGAGGATATGCCGAAAATGAAGGACGCACGTCATATAGACCTGAATTTACATTTAACGGGTAGAGATCAAAGCGAGGCTTTGAAGAAAGGCCAGAAAACGACCTTCAACTTGAAACTCAAGAAAGAAGGCGGAATTTCTATTTGATCCCAGTACTAACCATTTAAATTACGAAAAAGAAAGATGAATACTATATATAATATGTATAAGAGAGGTCTGTGCGCTTTATGTTTATTGACCACTGTGGGGATGTCGGTATCCGCCCAGCAAATACGAACTTCTTACTTCATGCAATCCTCTACGGCACGCACGACAATGAATCCGGCGTATCGTCCCGAGAGAGGCTATGTCTCCATTCCGGTATTAGGCGCGGTTGGCGCTTCGTATGGTACGAACGGAATAGCTGTGGATAATTTTATTTATCCGAAGAATGGTGAGACCGTTACGTTCATGGATAACTCCGTGAATACCGAGTCTTTCCTGAATGGCTTGAAGGATGAGAATCAGGTAAACATGGATTTTGGCACGCAGGTTCTATCCGGTGGCTGGTACGCCGGCAAGGGATTCTGGACGGTTGATGTTTCTATCAAGGGCTTGGCGAATATTCGTGCTCCGAAGACATTGTTCGAGTTCATGAAAAAGGGTAATGGATCTCAGAGTACCTATGATATTCGTAATATCAGGGCGTACGCCGAGGCTTATTTGGAGACAGGTGTAGGATATTCTCGTCCTATCACGGATAAGTTGACAGTCGGAGGTAAGGTTAAATTGTTATGGGGCGTAGGTTCTATGGACGCTACGATCGATCAGATGCATGCTGAGATGGGAGAGACTAGCTGGAAAGTTACCTCTACCGGTACATTGCAGACGAATATGAAAGGCTTGGTTCCGGAAATGGAAGTAGACGAGCAAGGCCGTGATTATTATAATAGCTTTGATTTCGATTCTCCGGGTCTTAGCGGTTTCGGTATGGGAGTGGACTTGGGTGCTACGTACCAATTGACCGAGAATATCATGTTATCCGCCGCTGTCCTTGATTTAGGTTTTATCAGCTGGAGCAAAGGGAGGTAGCACGCTAGGTAAGTTGGATGGAACTTTCGACTTTAACGGCTTTGATCTGGCTATTGGCGAGAATAACGGTGATATACCGAGCATGGGCGATCAGTTTGACGCTATCAAGGAAGATTTCGAGAACTTGCTTCATTTCAAGAAAGAGGGTGAGTCCGGAAGCACTACCCGTCTTCGTTCGACAATCAATATCGGTGGCGAGTACCGTTTACTGGAAAACAAGTTAGGTATCGGTTTATTGTCGAGCACTCGTCTTTATTCCCCGAAAGCCTATACGGAACTGACATTGTCCGGTAATTACCGTCCGGTGAAATGGTTTGAGGCTACGCTGAGCTACTCATTTATCCATAGTAAGTTCAAGACGTATGGTATCGCCTTGAATTTCTCACCGTCTTGGATCAATTTCTTTATCGGATCGGATTATATGTTGACAAAGGTAACTCCACAATGCTTACCGGTCAGCGGTAACGCCATGAATCTTTACATGGGAGTAAGTGTTCCTTTGAAATCATTCGCTAATTAATAGGGAATACTCAGAATAGAGTCTGTATCATAAAGGAAAAGGCTGTCCGGGTTATATACCCAGACAGTCTTTTCTTTTTATTAGGCTCGTTTTATTAGGTTTTTTATCTTTGTGGACTGATTGAAGGAAGAATGGAATGATGAGATAATAACTTTAGCCACCCATCCGGTGATGGAGAGAGCCCCGGACTGTATTCGGGGTATGGATGCTAACAGGTGTTATTTTTGCTATTGTCAAGTTGTTGATCGGGAAATATAATAATTATAAGATATTTGAAGGAGTCTACTGGCATGCTATCGAAGGCTTAACCTTATATGGGGATCATTATCCGGAATATTATGATTCAAACCATTATGGAGTCTTATTCAGTCTTATCATAGCTCCTTTCGCCCTGTTACCGGAATGGCTGGGTATGATCTTATGGATAGCGGGGAATACCGCCCTATTATTTTATGCGATTAGCCGATTGCCATTGTCGAGTACCCCCAAAATCATTATTTATTGGTATTCGTATTGTGAGTTGATGACGGCTCAAGGAGTACAGCAATTCAATATATCAGTAGCGGCCTTTATCTTATTATCATTTGTCTTGATACTGGAGAAAAAGGATTTCTGGGCGGCAGGCATTATTATGCTCGGAACATTTATCAAGATTTATCCAATCGTGGGATTTGGCGTTCTTTTTCTTCTCAAGGCAGAAAGTGAGATTATTAGTCTCTTGTCTTTTCTGGGGATTGGTTTGCTTTGTGATCCCGGTGCTTTATACACCGGGGTTTGAGTATGTGATCTCTCAGTATATAGATTGGTTTGAGCGATTGAAGGTGAAAAATATGTTGAATATGTTCGCTGATCCGCAAAATATATCATTATTAGGAGTGGTTCGAAAGATATCCGGGAATGCGGAGTATAGCGATATGTGGCTTATCATACCGGGCTTGATTTTATTCTGCATTCCATATTTGAGGATCTCTCAATATAAATATCTGGCTTTTCGCTTTATGCTGTTGGCTAATGTTTTATTGTTTGTCGTATTATTCAGTACGGGAAGCGAGGCGAGTGGGTATATCATAGCGATGATAGGAGCCGCTATCTGGTATATATGCAGTGTATCGCCCCATAAGAAATATACTTATTGGCTTTGGATAGCTACCTTGGTGATTGTTGGCTTATCCACTACAGAGCTGGTTCCATCTATTGTCCGGAATGGACTGATCCGTCCGTATGTGATAAAAGCTTGGCCTTGCATTGTGGTGTGGCTGACCATTTGCTATGAGATGTGTTTCTTGGATTTTAGTCATTCTCCCTATAAGCATATCACGACTTAGGCAGAGTGAATATCGCCTGATTTTTTTAATAGAAGGTTACATAATAAAACGAGACTACTCCCGACAAGCGATGAGAGTAGTCTCGTTTTAAACTACTTTTTATCGATCTCTTTCAGTAATTCTTGTACCGCTGTTCTCAATTGCGTATCTTCCCCTTTGACAACAGTTTCCGGAGAATTAGCGACTTTAACATCCGGTTCCAGCTGTGTGTTCTCTAAGTAACTACCGTCCGACAGGCGATAACCGGTAATAGGTGTGCCGAATACCAGCGTCGGATCTTGCAGGGTTTCCCAAGAGACGGTAGTCATTGTCCCCGGTACGGGCATACCAACTAAACGTCCGATGTGTTGATGCTTATAAACCCACGGGGTTCCATGTGCGTTACTATAATTAGCCTCGCATTGGAGCATGATGGAAGGTTTATTCCAGCGGCGGCTAGGCATATCGCAAGCCTCCCGGCCACGTGTCACTTGGGTGAGGTATTTCTCTCCGCTGAACAAGATCTCGATATCCTCATGCAAACGTCCACCACCATTAAAGCGGGTATCAATGACGATGCCCTCCCGGTCGTTATACTTACCTAGGATATCGGAGTAGACAGAGCGGAAACTAGGATCTCCCATGGATTGGATATGGACGTATCCCAATCGTCCGTTCGACCATTTATCCACGTCGGCGGCACGTTGCTTCACCCAGCGGGTATAAAGCAAGTTATTTAACTCACCGTTACTGATAGGCAAGACTACCTCTTCCCAACGTTCTTTGGTTTGTGGATCGTAGAGGGAAACCAAGGTCTTCTTTTTGGCCTTATTGTTTAATAGCTTGGAGTAATCCATATCCGGGTTATTCTTGTCCGTCTATTTCTCCATGACGGTACCGGCTTTTACCTTGGAACGTGCGTGATCGAATGGGCCTTTTTCCACTACCTCAGCGATTAATAAACCTTTGCCGCTATGGTTCCAATCGAAAAGTAGGCCTAGGTTGGCGGTAATATTGCCGCTTGTTTGCGGACGGAAGCGTCCTCCGGTATGAGATACGTTGAGTTCTCCCAGATATTCGCTTAGCAACTCCGCGAAGTCATAGTTGTTATTGATATGTGGCAAGAACTTACGGTAGGCGGCGGTCATAACGTCCCAATTTACGCCGTGCATGTTCACGTTGTAGAACCGTTTTTGCTCTTGTTTATAGACATGGTCGAACATATACTCACGTTCGGCGGCCAAGTCCATTTTTAAGTTCGCTTGGTAATGAATCGGTGTTAGTTTCTCCGATCCCATATCCATTTTTTGCATGGAATTGCTACCCAACAAGAACAGGTTCTTACCTTCCTTATCCATTTCCATGTTCGCCCATCCGGTATTCATCTTGTGGAGTAGCTTGGTCTCTTTCTTGCGCAAGTCCATTTTCCACAGGTCGTATTTGTCTTCGAAAGCCGAGAAATAATATAAGGTCTCGCCATTCTTTGAGATGACGGCACTACCCATTTCGGAGGAATTAGGAGTAAGACGTAGGATACGATCTTGGATGCCTTTCAGTTCCACTACGATATCCTTGGGCTTTTCGTCTTTCTTTTCATCGGCTTTATCTTCTTTTTTCTGTCGTCGGTTTTGTCCCCGGTTACCTCTTTCTGCTCCTTTTCCAGTTCCTTTTGCAACTCATAATCCTCTTTGCTCAAGCGGAATTTATCATAAGCGTCTTGATTCATGAATACCAGCATGGCATCATTCAAGGAGCCCCATGAAGCATGCGCACGCATTCCATAACGCTCGGTGGTGAATAAGATGGCGTTTCCATCCAGTACCCATTGTGGGGAGGTGCTGGTGTAACCGCTATTGGTCAGGTTGGTGATCTCCCCGCCTTGCGCACTAACCAAGCCGATATCCGAATAAGGATCGTGCTTGTTTCCGATAAACCGGAGCGTGAACCATTTACCGTCCGGCGACCATGAGTAATCGAAACCGCCGGCTGTACTATACCATGTGGAGCCATCCGTGACTTGGCGTACTTTCTTCGTCTCAAGGTTGACTACCATCAGCCGCATACGATCTTCTATGAAAGCGAGTTCCTTACCATCCGGTGAGAATTGAGGATAATTACGCTCTACGGTCTTAGAAGGCAGGAGAACTTCCTCTTCGATAATCGTTGCGTTCGGGAAATTAGCTTCTTCCTTACGGGCGATCTTAGCCAAGTAAAGTTGCCAATTACCACCACGCTCGCTGGCGTAAGCCAAGGTACGGTTATCCGGCGAGAAGCATACGCCTGTTTCGGCGGCCGGGGTATTGGTGATTTGTTTGGTCGTGTTGTAATCGGCCGAGGTGACGAATACCTCGCCTCTTAGGGTTAAGGCGATCTGCTTGCCATCGGGGGATACGGTGGCAGAGGTAGCTCCTTTGCTGGAATTCAGATCGCTGATTTGCTCTTGATCGTCACGGATCAAATCAATCCGCACTTTCTGCGGATTGACTCCCGGACGTTGTGTATAGATCTCGCCATCGTATGTGTAGCATAATGTATTGTCGCTACTTGTAGAGAGGAAACGTACGGGATGTGTCTTGAACTTAGTAACCGCCGTTATAGATTGTGGGTGTTGAGAGGGAATGAATATACATTGAAAGAACCTCCGTTGCGTTCGCTCAGAAAAGTAAACCGTCTGTCCATCCGGGGTAAATACGGCGTTGCGGTCTTCTCCCGCATGGTCGGTCAAATTGGTATGTTTTCCAGTTTGCGTATCGTACATCCATATATCCCGGGTGACGGACGAGGTATGATGTTTACGCCATTCATCCTCGAAGCCCTTACGGTCTTGGTATAAGAATGTCTTTCCGGATTTATCGAAGCAAACCATCTCGGCGGGTGTTCCCAATACTTGCTCCGTACGTCCGCCACCGATCGGCACTTTATAGAGTTCCGTCATGGCCGAGGTCGGGAATAAGGCGCTCTGGGCGGGATCTTGTATGGATGCGGAGAAGAGTACGTATTTGCCGTCGGGAGTAAAGGCCGATGGAATCTCGGAGGCGGAATGAGTGGTGAGGCACTGTGCCGTTCCACCGTTGGAGGGCATTACGAATAAATCGAAATTGCCGTTACGATCGCTGGCGAAAGCGATTTGTTTTCCGTCCGGAGACCAGATTGGCGTGCATTCATACGATGCTTGGGTGGTAAGTTGTGTCGCTGTTCCTCCTTTGGCCGGTACTTTATAGATATCTCCTTTGTAACAAAACGCGATCTCTGTTCCATCAGGAGAAATTTGTACATCACGCATCCGACAAAGGGTTACAGCGTAGCTGGTAGTCGCAAAGCCCAAGGCAATTGACATGGTTAAAAGTTTTTCCATGTACTTAATGCTTTTTTGAGAATGGTACGAAGATACATATTATTTTGTACCCATCAGTCTGCTCTCTATTGAAATATTAACTGGATTTACCCTTTCAATTTCACGATAAATAACACGAGGCTTTCCCCTTGGGCCTGTGCGGGGTAAAGTATTTCGCAGATCCTCTCCGGATTTGCTGAAACAATAGGAATGGCAATAGGGATCGATAGGGTCCATTC
>ENA-OPYU01000593-OPYU01000593.1-human-gut-metagenome-genome-assembly--contig:-NODE-593-length-13954-cov-2.249440_pt1 | contig 13954 bp, 12 predicted proteins | sample MGYA00242637_ERZ504482 | MGnify/ENA primary metagenome ERZ504482 (study PRJEB26092, sample SAMD00036237) | human gut metagenome | host: Homo sapiens | study: EMG produced TPA metagenomics assembly of...
TTGCAAATATAAGAAGAATTACGATCGTCGTAAAGGAAATATTTCCGGAGCTGTCGTTGCTCCCGTAGCGAATGAGAAAACTCCGCCTCCGGGGAGCGAGGCTGATATCTTAAATAAAAAACAGCAAGCCACAAGACAGAAAACCTCAGTTTCTTCTACCACTTCCGTGAACAGGAACACGAAAGGAAAGGTTATATATAAGATACAATTCTTGACTTCCAATAAGAAGCTTCCTGCGAACTCCCGGTTATTTAAGGGGTACAAGAACGTGGATTTCTATGTGGAGAAAGGTATCTATAAATATACGTATGGCGAGACTTCGGATTTTAACTCGATTCGGAAGATGCGCCGAACGATCGCGAAGGATTTTAAAGATGCTTTCATCATCGCTTTTAAGGATGGGAAGAAGGTGAAATATTAATGATATAGGAATAAATTATACATTATAAATAAAGGAAATGAAAAGTGTATTCACTAAAGAGGCGAAGATCGGACTTGTGACGATCGTAAGTCTGGCGTTATTGTATTTAGGCATTAATTATCTGAAGGGTATTAACCTGTTTCAACCGGTGAACCATTACTACGTATCATTCAGCAACGTAAAGGGGGTGACGATTTCCAGCCCTGTATTTGTGGATGGTTTTAAGGTGGGATTGGTTCGTGATATTATTTATGACTATGATACGACCGGTAAGATCATCGTTGAGGTTAGTTTGGAAGATAAGATGAGGCTGAATAAGGGAAGTTATATAGCGGTTGTCAATACTTTCTTAAGCGGAGCTGAGTTGCATATCCATTTGAACACTTACGTGGATGACTTTTGAAGCCGGGTTCTACGCTCGAGGGACGAATGGAAGAGGATATGATGCAATCCGTACAGGAGAAGATCTTGCCAAGCGTTGAGAACCTTTTGCCGAAGATCGACACGATCTTGGGTAGTTTGCAAACCTTGATCGCTCATCCGGCCTTGGCTCAATCCTTGAATCATATCGAAAAAACGACTAGCAACCTAGAGGTGTCTACCCGTCAGTTGAATCAGATGTTGAGTAAGGATGTACCGGGTATCGTGAATAACTTGAAGACGATGACGGATAATTTCTCGGAGGTGAGCGCCAACTTGAAAGAATTGGATTTGGCTACAACGGTCAATTCCATCAATGCGACCTTGGCGAACTTGAAGTTGACTACGGATAAATTGAACTCGACGGATAATAGCATCGGCTTGTTGTTAAACGACAAAGGATTGTATGATAATCTGAACAGCACGATGGACAACGCCTCTAAGCTATTGCTTGATTTGCGGGAGAATCCGAAGAGATACGTGCATTTCTCTGTTTTTTGATTATGTTTAAAAAAATCATAGCATAAAAGACGTTATTTAGAATCATTCTAATTAGACAAAAAGTTAGGGGACTCCTGCTGATTATACGCATAAGGCCTTTAGGTAAAGTGAGATAGATACTTCCTGAGGCCTTATTCCGTCACCGGACGTCAGCGTTTACGCTTTTGTAGAGGTCTCTAAAATAAAGGGTTTTTGAACGTTGGTCGATCTAAATAGCAGTAAATCAGATAGGTATTAGTAACTATCTGAATCTAAAAGGGATATTGAAAATTCATATTTACCAAACAAAATAGCACCTTTTTTTTTCGGAATTAATTTCTAAACTTTGTAGTCCGAATGTAAAAAGTATTAGTGGGAGAGAAAGAAAACATGCAGACTGATTATCAAACATTGTGGAATAAGTGCCTTGCGGTCATAAAGGATATTGTGCCTAAGGCAGCTTTTGACACATGGTTCGTACCTATCGTTCCGTTATCATACGAAGACAAGAAGTTTACCATACAGGTGCCTAGTCAATTCTTCTATGAGTATCTGGAAGAGAAGTATGTTAATGTTTTGAAAGTTACATTGTATCGTGTAATCGGTCAAGGAACCATTCTTAACTACCGTATCATGGTGGATAAGACCACTGGTGGTACGGTTGATTATCCGGCGGAGAATGCTTCCACCGCTGTAAAGAAAGTCACTCCCAAGGACGCTAACAAGGCTCCGAATCCTTTTATGACGACTGCTCCGCAGGATTTGGACCCTCAGTTGAACCCGAAGTATAATTTTGATAATTATTTCGAGGGTACGAGCAATAAGCTGGTTCGTACGGCGGGTGAGGCTGTTGCCCAGAATCCGGGAAAGACTACGTTTAACCCGTTGTTTATTTTTGGTCCGTCAGGAGTGGGTAAAACTCACTTATGCCATGCGATCGGAACCCGTATCCGGGAGTTGCATCCGGAAAAGAAAGTGTTATATGTATCTTCGCATTTGTTCCGGGTACAGTTTACAGATGCTATCCGTAAGAATACGACTAATGACTTCTTGAATTTTTATCAAAATATCGATGTGCTGCTGTTGGATGATATACAGGAGTTGATCGGTATGGATAAGACTCAAAATACATTCTTCCATATTTTCAACCACTTGCACCAGTTAGGTAAGCAGCTTATCTTGACTTCTGATAAACCTCCTGTGGATTTGCAAGGTATGGAAGAGCGCTTGATCACCCGTTTAAAATGGGGATTGACGGCTGAGTTGAGCCGTCCGGATCTGGATCTACGTAAAAAGATACTGAAGAATAAGATCAACCATGACGGAATCATGATTCCGGATGAGGTCTTTAACTTTATCGCTAATAATGTGACGGAGAATGTCCGTGACTTAGAAGGTATTCTCGTCTCTTTAATGGCTAATGCGGTTATCAATAATCGTGAGATCGATCTGCCGTTGACGAAACGTGTGGTTAGCCAAGCGGTTCGGTTGGAGAAGAAACAGATCTCCGTACAGATGATTCAGGAGATCGTTTGCAAGTATTTCAACTTGGAGCAATCGGTTATCCAGACTAATTCCCGTAAACGTGAGATCGTGCAAGCCCGTCAGATCACGATGTATTTGGCGAAGAAATATACGGACTCCTCTTTTTCCCATATTGGAAAGATCGTAGGAAAGAAAGACCATGCGACGGTCTTGCATGCTTGTAAGACGATCAAAGACCAGATTGAGACTAGTAAGTCTTTCCGGTCTTCCGTAGAGGAAATCGAGGTCTTGCTCAAGAACTAAATTAAGAATCCCTATATAGTAGGATAAGGACGTCTCTTTAAAGAGGCGTCCTTCTTTGTTTTGGAAGATCCGTATAAGTGTTAAGTTTTTCTTTTTTGGGAAAAATCTATTTGATGCTTAGTTTTGTTTAAGTAGTTGAAAATTGTGGGGTTGCGAGTTTGGTTTTGGAAAAACTTTTCAATAAGTATTCTTTTTAACGTAGGGTAATTTGGATAACTGGTAAAGTATGCGTAAACTTGCAGTCGCAAAATAAATATAATAATTGTGGATCGTAAAACTTACACTTTTGACGAAGCGTTTAAGGCTTCATTGGATTACTTTACCGGTGACGAGCTCGCCGCTAAAGTATGGGTAAATAAATATGCCTTGAAGGATGCGTTTGGAAATATCTATGAGGAATCTCCGAATGATATGCATCATCGCTTGGCAAGTGAGATTGCCCGTGTGGAAAAAAAGTATCCGAATCCGTTGTCGGAACAAGAACTTTTCGACCTGTTTGATCATTTCCGCTACATCGTTCCGCAAGGAAGTCCGATGACGGGAATTGGCAATGATTATCAAATTGCCTCACTCTCTAATTGTTTTGTTATCGGATTGGACGGGCAAGCGGATTCGTATGGTGCGATTATTCGTATTGACGAAGAACAGGTACAATTAATGAAGCGCCGTGGTGGTGTAGGCCATGATCTTTCGCATATTCGCCCGAAAGGTTCTCCGGTTAAGAATTCTGCGTTGACTTCTACCGGGTTGGTTCCGTTTATGGAACGTTATTCGAATTCCACCCGTGAGGTGGCCCAAGATGGCCGTCGTGGAGCTTTGATGCTGAGCGTTTCTATTAAACATCCGGACTCGGAGGCGTTTATCGACGCTAAGATGACGGAAGGTAAGGTTACAGGTGCAAATGTATCTGTGAAGATTGATGATGATTTCATGAATGCCGCGGTTAATGGCGGTACCTATAAGCAACAATATCCAATTGATTCGGATTCTCCCGTTTATGTGAAGGATATCGATGCTTCTGGCTTATGGAAAAAAAACTTATTCATAACGCTTGGAAAATCCGCTGAACCGGGTGTGCTATTCTGGGACACGATCTTACGTGAGTCTGTACCAGACTGCTATGCGGATCTGGGGTTCCGTACGGTTTCCACGAATCCTTGTGGCGAGATACCTCTTTGTCCGTATGATAGTTGCCGTTTGTTAGCGATCAATTTATATTCATATGTGGTAAATCCGTTCACTCCGGACGCTTATTTCGATTATGATTTGTTCAAGAAGCATGTAGGTTTGGCCCAGCGGATTATGGATGATATTATTGATTTAGAGTCGGAGAAGATCGAGATGATCTTGGCTAAGATCGACTCGGATCCGGAATCCATGGAGGTAAGACAAACAGAGCGTCATTTGTGGGAAAAGATCCAACGAAAGACTTTGCAAGGACGCCGTACAGGTGTGGGCATTACGGCGGAAGGCGATATGATTGCCGCTTTAGGTTTGCGTTATGGAACAGAAGAAGCAACCGATTGTGCGGAACTTATACAAAAGACATTAGCTTTGGCCGCTTATCGTTCATCCGTAATGTTGGCGAAAGAACGTGGTGCCTTTGAGATATTCGATGCGAAGCGTGAGGAAAAAAATCCGTTCATCAACCGTTTGCGTGAGGCTGATCCTGTTTTATATGAGGATATGTTGAAATACGGCCGTCGTAATATCGCTTGCTTAACAATCGCTCCGACGGGAACGACTAGCTTGATGACACAGACCACTTCCGGTATAGAGCCGGTATTCTTGCCGGTATATAAGCGCCGCCGCAAAGTAAACCCGAACGATTCCGAGGCTCGTGTGGATTTCGTGGATGAGACAGGCGACGCTTTCGAGGAGTATATCGTATTCCATCATAAGTTTGTAACGTGGATGCAAGCGAATGGTTATTCGGCAAGTAAGAAATATACACAAGAAGAAGTGGAGGAGCTAGTTGCTAAGTCTCCTTATTATAAAGCGACTTCCAATGATGTCGATTGGTTACAAAAAGTCCGTATGCAAGGACGCATTCAGAAATGGGTGGACCATTCTATCAGCGTAACGATCAATTTGCCGAACGATGTAAGTGAGGAGTTGGTAGACTCTTTGTATGTTGAGGCATGGAGATGCGGATGTAAAGGATGTACTGTTTATCGAGATGGTTCTCGTTCCGGTGTCTTGATTGCGACAGATAAAAAGAAGAAAAAGAGGATTGCAACTGCATGCAACCACCGGTTATCGTATCTACCCGTCCTCGTGAATTGGATGCGGATGTGGTAAAATTCCAGAATAACCGTGAGAAATGGATCGCTTTCGTCGGCTTGTTGAATGGCCGTCCGTATGAGATCTTTACCGGTTTGGCCGATGATGACGAGGGTATCATGTTACCTAAAAACGTTTCTAAAGGTACGATCATCAAGAGCTATGATGAGGATGGTAATAAGCATTACGACTTCCAGTTCAAGAATAAACGCGGTTATAAAATGACAATCGAAGGCTTGGATGGCAAGTTTAATCCGGAATATTGGAACTACGCTAAATTGATTTCCGGTGTGCTCCGTTACGGAATGCCTATCGATCAGGTTATAAAACTGGTACAGGGTATGGAGTTGAATAGCGAGTCTATCAATACTTGGAAGAATGGCGTGGAACGGGCCTTGAAGAAATATTTACCGAACGGCATGGAAGCGAAAGGGCAGAAATGTCCGAACTGTGGGTTGGAGACCTTGATTTATCAAGAAGGTTGTTTGATCTGCACGAATTGCGGAGCCTCTAAATGCGGTTAAATAATTGACTAAATCTATATACCATGAAAGTCACTTTTAATATAAACTTCCATACCGTTTGGGGACAGAAGTTATGTGTAGTGGGCTCCATACCGGAATTAGGCTCTTGGGAACCTGCTTTGGCTAAGGAGATGAATTACTCTGGGGATGGAAACTGGAAACTGGAACTGGATCTTCCACCCGATATAAAAGATATAGAATATAGATATTTCTTAAGTGTTAATGATAAGCAGATCTTTGAGGAGTGGGAGAAGAATCACCGGATTGTATTGGATGGACAATCTGATTCTTACATCCTTTATGATTATTGGCAAATCCGTCCGGATAATCTAGCCTTTTATTCTTCGGCTTTCACCAAAAGTTTATTCGCTCATCCCTGCAATACACATGAGAGGGTCGTTAGAAGTGGAAGAAAATTGGTGATAAAGATATCCGCTCCCCGGGTGGAAAAGAATCAGTGTGTAGCCATTACTGGAAATCAAGAATGCTTAGGTAACTGGCATCCGGACAAGGCTTTATTGCTGAGTTGCGATACTTTCCCGGAATGGCATATTGATTTAGACGCTGCGGAGATACGGTATCCTTTAGAATATAAATTTTTGGTTTGGGATAATGATTCCCGTCAACCTTTGTATTGGGAGAGTGATGAGAATCGTATTCTAAGTCTTGTTCCCCAGAAACAGGGTGAGACCGTTGTTATATCTGGTCTTTACTTCCGGGATAGCTTACCGTTATGGCGTTGTGCCGGCTCGGTTATCCCCGTCTTTTCCTTGCGCTCGGAAAAGAGCTTTGGAGTAGGTGATTTGGGAGATTTACACATGTTGGTGGATTGGGCTAGAAAGACGCACCAACGTATCATTCAAGTATTACCTATGAATGATACGACGATGACCCATACTTGGGTGGATTCCTATCCGTATAGCGCTATTTCTATTTATGCCCTTCATCCCATGTATGTGGATTTATCGGCTTTGGGGACCTTGCAAGATCCGGAGAGAGCTGCTTTTTATGCAGGGAAGCAAAAAGAATTAAACGCAAAAGATACGGTTGATTACGAGGAAGTACTGAAATATAAATTGGGTTATTGTCAAGAATATTTCGCAGGGGAGGGTAAGGCCGTATTAGATACGCCGGAGTTTAAAGAGTTCTTGGCGCAAAATGAGTCATGGTTGATGCCTTACGCTACTTATTGCTTCTTGCGGGAAAGTTATGGGACATCGGATTTCTCTCAATGGCAAGGTAATTCTACTTACAATAAGACACGTGTTCGCGCCCTATGCCGGGAAGATAGTGACGCATGGCCGGAGATCTCGTTCTCTTATTTCTTGCAATATGTATTGCACAACCAGTTCAAGTCGGTATCGGATTATGCCCGTAAGAATGGAGTTGTATTGAAAGGTGATTTACCCATTGGCGTGAGCCGCACTAGTGTAGAGGCTTGGACGGAACCGAAATATTTTAATATGAATGGTCAAGCGGGTGCTCCCCCGATGACTTTTCCATGAACGGTCAGAACTGGCTGTTCCCGACTTATAACTGGGATGCGATGGAGAAAGATAATTTCTCTTGGTGGAAAAAACGCTTCGCTAAGTTAAGTGATTATTTCGATTGTTTCCGTATAGATCACATCTTGGGATTTTTCCGAATATGGGAGGTTCCTTGTGAATATGTGCAAGGGCTTTGTGGTCATTTCAATCCAGCGTTGCCGTTCTCGAGAGAAGAGATCGAGCAGTATGGATTGAATTTTAACGAGTCTCGTTTCACGACCCCACATATCAATCGACAATTCTTATCGGAATTGTTTGAGGAAAATACAGAAGAGGTGATAGGTGCTTATTTGGCACAATCCTCCTCCCGGCATTATGTGTTAAAACCGTTCTGTGATACGCAAAGGAAGATTGAGGCGTTGTTTGCGGATAAGGCGGATCCTGTTTCCCTACGGATCAAGAATGGCCTGTTTACGATTGCGAATGAGGTATTATTTCTTCGTGACCCAAGAGAGACCGATAAGTTTCATCCCCGGATCTCGGCGAATCAATCCTATATCTATCGGGAATTGAGTGGTTCCGACCGTTATGCGTTCGATCAGTTATACTGGCATTTCTTCTATCATCGCCATAATGATTTTTGGAAGGCGCAAGCGTTTAAGCGTTTGACACCGTTGGTTGCGTCCACGGAGATGTTGGTTTGTGGAGAGGATCTCGGTATGATCCCCGCCTCTGTTCCCGAGGTTATGAATAAGTTGCAAATACTAAGCTTGGAGATTGAGCGTATGCCGAAGAGCCCACAGCGGGAATTTTCCGATATGTTCAATCTGCCTTATCATTCGGTTTGTACGACTTCTACACATGATATGACTCCTCTTCGTAATTGGTGGAAAGAAGATCCGGAGAAGACACAGCGTTATTACAACCATGTATTGCAACGGATCGGTGAGGCCCCGGATGAATGTACGGCTGAAATCGTTGCCCAGATTATTTCTAATCATTTGAAGACTCGTTCCATGCTGACGATTATTCCGTTGCAGGATTGGTTTGCTATGGATGATTCTATCAAGCGGAAGGATATAGAATCCGAGCGTATTCAACGTTCCTGCGAATTCAACGCATTATTGGCGCTACCGGATGCATATTACGTTGGAACAGCTTTTACAGGCTGATAACCTGAATAATAAGATAGTCTCGTTGATAAAAGAGGCTGGACGAAAATAAGAAAGACTAAGGGCCGTATCGAAAAGTGCGGCCCTCAGTCTATTTGTCCGCTTTCTTTTTCTCGGAACACATCGAGCAGGCTCCGTTGAACCGTGCGTTTTGGTTCGATCTCTAGGGATTGGGTATATATATCTCCCTTGATAATTGCTGTTGATTTTAGAATAAGCTTTGCGCTTACTTTTTACGGAGCCATCTACCTCACCGAGAATCTCAGCATTCTCGGATACGATATTGCCTTGTTACGCTACCTTTTGGGGCCGATAACGATCTTGCCGTTGCAACTGATATCTCCCTCTACTTTTCCATCCAAGCGAAAGTCTGTCTCTGTGATAATATTACCCTTTATCGTTGTCCCCGCAGCCAAGGCGTTGTGTAATTCCGCCTGCGGAACTTTTCATCATTTTTGTTTTATTCCCATCATAATGTGTTGTTACTTGGTTGACAAATATAAGACTAATTTTTTGCAGGAAGGATTTACTTTCTATACATTTACAGATAAATTAAAAGATTATGACAACAAAGATTGAATTACGAAGGATGACATTCTATGCCTATCATGGCGTGGCAACCCCAAGAGACCCGGGTTGGGAATACTTTTATCGTAGATTTGATACTGACAGCTCCGTTGGAGAACGCGGTATGGAGCGACGATTTAAGCGATACGATCAATTACGCCACAGTATATGAAACCGTGAAAGCGGAAATGGCTATCCCCTCGAGACTTCTCGAGCACGCGGCGGGGCGTATCTTGAAGGCTTTGAAAGAGAGATTTCCACAGATCACGGAGGTGGAACTTGTCTTGTCTAAATTAAATCCTCCGTTTGGCGGAGATATTCATAGTGCCTCGATAATTCTTAAAGAAAGCTTTCTTTCTGTTTAGAAACTTTATTTACCTTCGCGTTTGTAAAGAAGTGATGCGATATACTAAAAGCACAAATACGATAACATTATGGCAATTTACCAACTAACGTAATGATTGTTCGTCACGGATTGCTGGCGAAGTTAGTAAAGCTCTGGAAAGAAAACCGTCTTCTAGAAGAAATTGATCGCTTGCCGATCGAGTTGAGTCCCCGAAAATCGAAAGTGAGGGGCCGTTGCTGTGTACATAAGGAACGTGCCGTCTGGAAATACAAAACCTTGCCTTTGCTTGGTTTTGATATGCAGGACGAGGAAGATGAGTTGACACCGCTTTCAGAGTATGCCGAAGCGTGCCTTGTTCCGCTCGGAGAATAAGAAGGAAATATCATGTGTGTAGTGGATGAGGCGTGTTCCTCTTGTGGCTCCGTGAATTATGAGATCACGAATCTTTGCCGGGGGTGCGTGGCTCGTAGTTGTTATATGAACTGCCCGAAGGACGCTATCCGATTCAAGAAAAAATGGTCAGGCCGAGATTGATCATGAAACTTGTATCAGCTGTGGTAAATGCCACCAAAGCTGTCCGTACCATGCCATCGTTTATATCCCGATCCCTTGCGAGGAAGTTTGTCCGGTTAAGGCGATCAGCAAGGACGAGTATGGGGTGGAGCATATCGACGAGTCTAAATGTATATATTGCGGTAAATGTGTGAATGCTTGTCCGTTCGGTGCTATCTTCGAGATCTCGCAAGTATTCGATATCTTGCAACGCTTGCGGAATAAGGAACAGATGGTAGCGATTGTCGCTCCGTCTATCTTAGCTCAGTTTAGCGCTCCGAAGGAAAAAGTGTATGGCGCTATCAAGTCCTTGGGATTCGAGGAAGTGGTCGAGGTGGCGCAAGGCGCTATGGAAACCACCCGCCATGAGGCGGAAGAATTGATCGAGAAATTGAAAGAAGGACAACCGTTCATGACCACTAGTTGCTGTCCGTCTTACGTGCAATTGGCCGAGAAACATATCCCGGATTTAAAGAAATACATCTCTTCTACCGGATCTCCGATGTATTATACGGCCCGTATCGTGAAGGAAAAATATCCGGATGCGAAGATCGTGTTTGTTGGCCCGTGCGTGGCGAAACGAAAAGAGGTGAAACTAGATCCGTGCGTGGATTTTACACTTACGTTTGAGGAAGTAGGTTCCGTATTGGAGGGATTGGGTATCAAGATCGAGGAGGCCCAGCCTTTCTCCGTATTATTTAACGCTGTCCGTGAGGCGCATGGCTTCGCCCAAAGTGGTGGTGTGATCAACGCCGTTAAGGTTTATTTGAAGGACGAGAACGTAAATGCCGTGCAGGTAGCCAACCTGACAAAGAAAAATTGTGGCATTATTACGCGCTTACGCTAAAACCGGAAAGGCTCCCGCGCAGTTTATAGAAGTGATGGCTTGCGAGGGCGGTTGTGTGACCGGTCCTTGTACGCACGCCGATAAGACTGCCGGACAAAAGCAGCTTATTAAGGAGCTTACTAAATTCTAGACAAATGATTAAAAAATTGGCTTTATTTGTCTCCTTGACGGGAGTTTTTCTATGTACCGCTTCTTGCGGACATAAAGAATTACTGTCGATGGGAGATTATTCCGTACAGGTATTTAATGATACCCGCGTACGTTTCGCTCCGGATGTATATCCCGCCGCTTTTAACGCTCCGGGACCGGACAGTATCTATCATTTGGTGAATGGCCGTATTATCTTGAAGAAGGTAACATTGCCGGAATATAAGCGAAACGTTTCCGTCAAACTCCGGGTTACGGTAGCTTCGAATGGAGATCGCTGGGATAAATCCGGCTCTTGTTTTGTATTGCCAAATGCCTCGGGCATTAATTTGTTGAATATCGCTAAAGGCGAGAAGGAGTTTCCTGCGGTGGATAGCGTGAAACTGGAGAAGATGATCGGTATCATCCACGGGACGGATTATCAACCTACCGTGGAATTGATGCGTTTCATGACTCCGTTCGGAGTAGGGCATTACAGTAGTCCCGAGGATAGCTTGACGAAACATCGTAAACCTGTGTATGTCGACCATTGGGAAGATAGCGTAAGCTGGGAGCAAGACATAACCGATTTGTATCCTCTTCTGGAAGGTGGCGCTTATGTTGGGATCTTTATCGATACATGGACACCGGAAGGATACGTCGCTAGCATGACGATCGATGTGGACGAGTCTGATCTGTCTTGCGACGCTTTGCCGAAGAAACATGTAGAGCCGTTGATGAATACGGTTTATTATATCGGGCAGGAATATCCGGATATATTCGCCCGGAAGGACGTGTCATTGGATTTTGATATTCCTCAAGGCGCACGTGATGTCCGTCTGAAATATATCGTTACGGGACATGGCGGTCATTCCGGTGGTGATGAGTTCGTGGAAAAAAGCAGAATATTGTCTCTGTTGATGGAGTTCCAGTCTTGGATTTTGTTCCTTGGCGTACGGACTGCGCTTCTTTCCGTCGTTTTAATCCGGCTACCGGGGTTTGGTTGAGAAAGCGTCTGGCTGCCTATATCACCGAGAAGGGTTTATTCGGAGAAAGAAGTAGAGGAACCCTTTGGCGTCTTCGGATCTTTCCCGCTCTAATTGGTGTCCCGGATCGGACGTGATACCGGAAGAGGTGGAGCTGAAGGATATCCAACCCGGCCATCATACGCTGACGGTGAGTATTCCGGAAGCGGCAGAAGTGGATGGGAATAAGCTGAATCATTGGTTGGTCTCAGCCTATTTGGTCTGGGATGAGTAAATAATGTGACAATATGTTATGTACCAATGTGCCAATCATTCTCTCTTCAACTAATTGGCATATTGGCACATTAGCCAATTGAAAAAATTATTGATATGGAAGACTTGTTACCTTTCGCCCTATTATGTTTCACTTCGGTTTTTTACGTTGACCAATCCACTCGGTACGATGCCGGTTTTCTTGACCATGACCAATGGTATGAATGACCATGAGCGGAAAGCGATTGTCCGAAGGGCCACGATCGTGTCGTTCATCACCTTGATGGTTTTTACTTTCTCCGGTCAGTTCCTGTTTAAGTTCTTTGGTATCTCTTCGAACGGCTTTCGCATAGCTGGCGGCTTTATTATCTTCAAGATCGGGTTTGATATGCTTCAAGCACGCTACTCCAATGCGAAGTTGAAAGAGGAAGAGGTGAAAACCTATGCGGATGATATATCCATTACTCCTCTGGCGATCCCGATGTTGTGTGGTCCGGGAGCGATCGCCAACGCTATCATGCTTATGGATGACGCTTCGACATTCACCTTAAAGGGTACGTTGATCGGAATAATCGCATTGGTCTATTTTATCACATTCTTGATCTTGCAAGCTTCTACCCGGCTGGTACGTATATTGGGAGAGACTGGAAATAACGTGATGATGCGTTTGATGGGATTGATACTGATGGTGATCGCCGTGGAATGTTTCGTAAGCGGATTGAAGCCTATCTTGATCGATATCTTGCGTGAGGCGATGGGCTAACAAATTACCAGACCAGCTTCTTTCTGCGATGGGTGCTAAATATTGGAATAACCTTTTTTTATCCTCATCGCAATCGGAGATATTTGCTTTCCAGATAAGTCGCTCTGCTTGGAACGGGAGATACGATATGATATCATGGGTGTGTGTTGTTCCGTTTGAGATCGTGATCTTCTTGGATTTAGCATACAGGTTCATATCCTTCATTTTTTAGCTGTCCTTCAGGTGTCGTATCATGAACTTCTTGTGTGAAATGAAGTCTGTTTATTTTTGAACATGGCTAGGTGATCGATCAATTTCTTTGAGATTATCCTTCGAGATGAGAGTGAAAGGTGTGTGTATTGCCACGGTCCGATTGCTGTATCGGGGGCCATCTAGTATGGTCATTCCCGGTACGTTCCATTGAATATTCTCTACCTGAGTTTGGTTGTTTATTGCTGGAGGAAGCAGAAAACGTAAGGTTTGCATTGCGTAAAAGAAACCTTTTGTCCAGATGCTTTTATTAGAATACAAGAGGGGGCTATATTCAGTTTATAATGTTCGGTCGCTAGTTCTCTATCTGTGCGGAATATGATATTGGCTCGTTTGTCTTGTATTTTTATTTCCGGGGTGAATCCGGCGGAAAGCGTGAACAGATCGGTCAACTCCCGAGCGATCATAGCCTGGTTTTCATTTTCTACACTGATGAGAGTTGCCTTATTGAAGGTGAAATCACCTTTGTCTGATACACTTTGCAAGGGGAAAGGAATGATCTCCGGTTTTCGTCCGGAAGGAAACATTTTACAAGTATCATAACCAAATAATAAAATATATACCTGTTGTACGTAACATAAGAATAAGTTTTTAATGATATGCCTTTTTTGTTTAATTTTTCACTTGCTGCAAATCTATGCTTTAAGGATATTTTCTTGGGTCCCAAAATCGTCCGTGAAAATTCAAAAAA
>ENA-OPYU01000595-OPYU01000595.1-human-gut-metagenome-genome-assembly--contig:-NODE-595-length-13927-cov-2.489058_pt1 | contig 13927 bp, 18 predicted proteins | sample MGYA00242637_ERZ504482 | MGnify/ENA primary metagenome ERZ504482 (study PRJEB26092, sample SAMD00036237) | human gut metagenome | host: Homo sapiens | study: EMG produced TPA metagenomics assembly of...
GAGTTTCTTTGTTTACAAAGGTGTCAGCCTTCATACTGAATGCAATGGTAATACCCAGAAGAAGGGATACCAGATTGGACAGTACGTTCTGTGCGGTATCGGAAAGATTATTCAGCACGCCGCACTCGCGGAGCAGGTTGCCGAACATCAGGAATCCTACCAGAGAAACGGACATCGGAGCTACAAGGCCGGCGATAAAAGTAACAACGATCGGGAAAATGATCTTTGCTTTTTTGGAAACTGTAGCCGGTTTGTATTCCATATGGATGCAGCGTTCATTTTTTTGTTGTAAGAAGCTTGATGACCATAGGCTGGATAATAGGAACAAGCGCCATGTAGGAATATGCCACCACAGCGATAGGCCCTATATAATTGGAGCCAAGTACCTGAGATACAAGGATGGAAGTAGGGCCGTCGGCTGCTCCGATGATACCGATAGATGCAGCGTCTTTTAAGTCAAAGCCCAGGAAACATGCAACAACGATTGCGGCGAAAAATACCGAACTGTGCGGCTGCGCCAAAAAGAAACAGCTTGGGGTTGGACAGCAAAGGTCCGAAGTCGATCATGGCTCCGATTCCGATAAACAGAAGCAGAGGCATTGCCTCGGAAGCCTCGATACCTACATTGAACAGCCACTCGATAATACCATTTGTTTCACCGATACCTGCAAGTGTCTGATTCAGAACACCGGAAGCAGGAAGGTTTACAAGAATTGCTCCGAATCCCAGAGGCAGAAGCAGTACCGGTTCCAGATCCTTATTAATGGCAAGCCAGATCAGCACAGCGCCAATCACGTACATAACGATCTGCTGGGGGGTGATAGATGTGATGCCGGAAATTAAAAAATCCATACTGGTTCCTCCTGATTTTTTTCCACGGGAAAGTCTGCCTGAATATTTTCAGTAAAAAAGACCTGTTGCTCCCCTGAAAGCGGAACACAGGTCTTGTCGTATACCAAAAGCATAAGGTATAGATTAAGCCAGAGCCGGAGGCTCAAGGTGTTGACTTAATCGCACCATACAGTGCTGACTACTCCCCTATATCAAGAGTATTGTACCGTATGGGAAAAGTATTTTTTCAAGAAAATTTTTTGTAATTCTGAAACATACAGAGTGAAAAGCCGCCGCCCGGGGTGATCGGGAATCCATTTTCCGGTTACTGAAAACAGTAGCTGAGGCGCCCTGCCATCTGTCAGGATTTTGCTGTTTTTATAATTCTGTAGATCAGAAAACCAAGAAGCAGAATGCCAGCACCGGCGATCACATAGTAAGGAACAGCCGTATGCTTTTCGGAGTAGTTTCTGGCAGCTTCTATATTTTTCTCTCCGGTATCTGTAAGAGCAGTATCCTGTTCCTGTACGGCAGCCATTACCGAGGTTCCTACCGGAGCGTTTCCAAAGTAATACTGACGGGTGTACTGACCATTTTCCGGTGTGCCGTCTTTTGTGGTAAGAGAGTCGGTAGCGGTTCCCACAGGAACATAAACATTTCCGCCGGAAAGCATGTTAAAGTCTGTATCGCCAAGAGAGAGCATCTGGAAGTTGTCAAAGCCATAATTTAAAAGGCTTCCGGCTTCGGCGGCTGTGGTGCCGGATGCGCCCTGAAGCACAACTGCGATCAGGGTTACTCCGTTTTTTTGCTGCTCCGCATACAAGGGTGCTGCCGGAAGCGTCCGTATATCCTTCACGTCCTCCAAGACAGTTCTGATAATAAGCGGCATTGGCAGCGCTCATCATGGAGAAATTATTTGTCAGTACCCGCTCGCCTCCTGATATGTTGGTAGGAGAGATAGTATAGGAAAGGGCTCCTGCAATGGTACGGAAAGTTTCATTTTCCATGGCGGCCTGCATAATAAGAGCCATGTCATGAGCAGTGGTGTGCTGGTTCTCATCAGAAAGACCGGTAGGATTGGTAAACACTGTGTTGGTGCATCCAAGCTCGGCAGCCCTCTGATTCATCATCTGTACAAAGCCTTCCACAGAGCCTGCAAGATGTTCGGCAACCTGCAGGGCAATGTCATTGGCAGATACCAGCATAATAGCGTACAGACACTGCTCCATGGTAAAAAACTTCATCAAGATTGGCGGAAATATTGGCTCCGCCGTCAGTAACGCCGGAAACGCCGGTAGCAGTCATGGTAACCTGATCTGTAAGCTGGCTGTTTTCCAGTGCCAGAAGAGTTGTCATGATCTTTACCGTACTTCCGGGAAAAAGCTGCTGATCCATATTTTTTGCGTAGACAATGGTATTGGTGGATTCTTCCATAACAACTGCGGCTGTGGAAGTGATATCAGCTCCCTGGGGCCAGCCCGGAACAGCGTTGGTGGTAATTCCGGAAGCTGCCTCGGCGGCTCTGACCGGTGTTGGAAGCATCAGGGAAAAAGCCATTCCCAGGGCAAAAAGCCCGGCGCATAATTTTTTTATTTCATAAAGTATACTCCTGTAAAAGGTTCGGTAAATAAAGGTAGTGTGCCGCAATACTAGGACGAATAATCCTGTATGTGGCGGAAACTGTTACAAAATCTATCATATCCCATTTTTTTTATGTAATTCAACACTTTTGTGAGCCCGGAATACTGATACACACGTTCAGCCTTGCAAAACACGGGACGGGATGATAAAATAAACCCGGATTCTATGAAAAAAGAAGGTAAAATGACAATAAACCGAGGTTTTATATGAATAAAAGAAAAAATGTTCAGCCGGCAGGATCCAGTGGGGACGGATGCTAAAAAATCTCAGTCCCTACACCATACAAAGGGATTCCGCTATCTGAAGCATTACGGACCAAAGGAGTTCTGGATAAGGCTTCACGAAAGATTTGAGCCGGAGGAAGTTCCTTACGGACCGTGGTATGAGGCTTATGTGCCTGATGAAGCAGCGCTTGAGAAACAGAGACACCACCATTTTGAGTACAGTCCTCTGATCAGTGTGGCAGTACCTGCATACCGGACACCGGAAAAATTTCTGGCTCAGATGATAGACTCTCTTCTTGCTCAGACCTATGGAAACTGGGAGCTTTGTATTGCAAATGGAAGTCCTGAGGACAGTGCAATGAAAAAGGTGCTGGAAGAGTACACAAAAAAAGACAGCCGTATCCGGGTCAGTGAGCTTACAGAAAATAAAGGGATCGCAGGAAATACCAATGCAGCTCTTGAGATGGCTCAGGGAGAATTTGTGGGACTTCTGGATCATGACGATCTGCTTGCGCCCAATGCCCTTTATGAAATTGTCCGTGCGCTGGATGAGGACAGAAATCTTGACGCGGTGTATACAGATGAAGATAAGGTGACAACTGAGCTTGACGAGCATTTTCAGCCGCATCTGAAACCGGATTTTAATCTGGATCTTCTGAGATCAAACAACTATATCTGCCATTTTTTTTGTGGTAAGACGTTCCATTGTACAAAAGGTTGGAGGATTCTGTCAGGAATTTGACGGAGCCCAGGATCATGATTTTATCTTCCGCTGTATCGAAACTGCGGAAAAGGTAGGACATATTCCGGAAATCCTTTATCACTGGCGTATTCATAAGGCATCCACCGCAGACAATCCTGCCAGCAAATGTACGCTTTTGACGCGGGAAAGCGGGCGATAGAAGCCCATCTGAAGCGGACAGGAACAGAAGGGATCGTAAGCCATACGCCGGATCTGGGATTTTTCCGGGTAAAATATCCGGTGCAGGGCCTAGCCGCTTGTTTCTGTTATTATTCCAAATAAGGATGAAAAAGAAACACTGAAGGCATGTATTGACTCCATCAGAGAAAAACAGAGTATCCCAATTACGAGATCATTATTGTGGAAAACAACAGTACCACAGATGAGATTTTTCAGTATTATAAGGAATTGTCGCAGGATCCCCGCATCCGGCTTCTCATGATGGAAAAAACGAATTTAATTATTCTGCCATTAATAACTACGGAGTCCGTCATGCAAATGGAGAATATCTGCTGTTTCTGAATAATGACGTCACTGTGATCACACCTGGATGGATCAAAGAACTTCTGGGTGTCTGCCAGCGCCCTGAAGTGGGAGCGGCAGGCGTCAAGCTGATCTATCCGGACAATACCATTCAGCATGCAGGCTGTGTGATCGGACTTGGAGGAATTGCAGGCCACATGTTTGTGGATATGCCGGCAAACAGAACCGGATATCTTCATAAGGCGTCGATCCTTCAGGATATGAGCGCGGTGACAGCAGCCTGTATGATGATGAAGCGGACAGCCTTTGAGGAGGCAGGTGGATTTACCGAAAAGCTGTCTGTAGCATTTAATGATGTAGATCTGTGTCTGAAGGTTCGAAAGAATCATAAGCTGATCGTCTATGATCCATATGTACAGCTTTATCATATGGAATCAAAAACGCGGGGAGCAGAGGATAACAAAGAGAAGGTGCGCCGTTTCCAGGAGGAAATTGAGTACATGCGGTGTCAGTGGATTGATATTCTGAAAAAGGGAGACCCTTATTATAATAAGAATCTTTCTCTTACAAAATGGAATTATTCTCTTCGCCCTCTTCCGGGAATGACGAAGAAGCAATAAGGAGGAGTTATGGAAGTATCGGTAATCATACCGAATTATAACGGGATTGCGTTTCTGGACAGTGTACTTGGAAGTCTGGAAGGGCAGACCGCAAGAAATTTTGAGGTTATTTTTGTAGACAATGGCTCCACAGACGGAAGTTGTTCTTTTGTGGCCGGAAATTATTCCTGGGTCCATATCATAGAGCTTCCTGAAAATTATGGCTTCTGCAGAGCTGTGAACGAGGGAATCCGTGCTGCAAAGGCCCCTTATGTTCTGCTTCTTAACAATGATACAGAAGTGGTTGAGGATTTTGTGGAACAGATGCTCAGCGCCATACGAAGACACAAAAACGCATTTTCCTGCGCAGCCAGAATGGTTCAGTATCATGACAGGGACAGGCTGGATGATGCAGGAAATTATTACTGCGCTCTTGGGTGGTCTTTTGCCAGAGGAAAAGGAAAAGATATCCACACCTACGAAAAGGAAGTGCAGATTTTTGCCGCCTGCGGCGGAGCTGCTATTTACCGAAAAAAAATTACTGGAAAAAATCGGGTATTTTGATGAAGAACATTTTGCGTATCTGGAGGATACGGATATTGGATACAGGGCCAGAATTTACGGCTATGAAAACTGGTATGCTCCTGAAGCGCTGGTTTATCATGTGGGAAGCGGCACAAGCGGTTCCCGGTACAACCAGTTTAAGACAAGATATTCTTCCAGAAACAATGTATATCTGATCTATAAAAACATGCCCTTGCTTCAGATTATTCTGAACCTTCCGTTTTTGCTTCTTGGCTTTGGAACAAAGCTTTTGTTTTTACGGTAAAAGGAATGGGAAAAGAATATCTTGCAGGCATCAAAAACGGGTTCAGTATCAGCAGACAGGGGAAAAAAGTAAATTTTCTCTGAAAATCTGCCTCATTATGCCAAAATTCAGGTGGAGCTGTGGATCAATATGTTCCGGAGACTGGCAGCGTAAAGTGTTTATTACAGAGTTTCACTGAAATTTTATAAATAAACCTTAAGAAACATTGATTTGAAGAACAACTATTATAATATAGATGAAATGGATTGAGGTGTCAGAGATTGATTCAGGATAATCAGAAGAATTTCAGCCGCCTTCAGATGCTGATAGATGTAATTGTACTGGCTGTTTCCTATATAAGCGCATGGTTTCTGCGCTTTATGGGACCTTTTGCCTATTCGGCAGAAAAAAGGTCTGAGCTTTGAACAGTACATGTTGGCTCTGATTTTCATTATACCGGGCTATCTGCTGTTATATCAGGCATTTACTCTTTATGAGCCTCTTCATATGCAGGGGCGCAGGCTTATGCTTGCCAATATCATCAAGGCAAATGTGTTGGGAATGCTGGCTTTTGTATTCCTTTTATATATGCTGAAAGAGAGTGATTTTTCCCGACTGACAGTATATATTTTCTGTGTGGTCAACATTCTGCTGGAATGGGGCGTCCGTATGCTCTCTTTGCTGTCCTTAGAGACATGCAGGAAAAAAAATGGTCATGAATCAGAAAGCAGATCATACTGGTGGGCTACAGCCGTGCAGCGGAGGAATATATTGACAGGATTGAGGCAAATCCTCAATGGGGATATATTGTCAGAGGAATTCTGGATGACAATGTTCCCGCAGGCACTATGTATAAGGGGATCAAGGTCATTGGCAGAATTGCCAATCTGACAGTGATACTTCCTGCCAACAGGCTTGATGAGATTGCCATTACTCTTGGGCTAAGCGAATATTACCGTCTGGAAGAAATTGTTGCCATGTGTGAGAAGTCAGGCGTGCATACAAAATTTATTCCGGATTACAATAAGATTATTCCCACAAAGCCATATACAGAAGATATTTTGGGACTCCCGGTGATCAATATCCGGTATGTGCCGCTGAGTAATACCTTTAATTCCATGGTGAAGCGGGTAATGGATATTTTTGGCTCCATTGCAGCGATCATTGTATCTTCTCCGGTAATGGCGCTGATGTGTATACTGATAAAAGCAACTTCACCGGGGCCACTGATCTACAAACAGGAGCGGGTGGGACTTCACAATAAAACATTCTGGATGTATAAATTCCGCTCCATGGAGATCCAGCCGGAATCCGAAGAAAAAAATGGCATGGACAGTGAAAAATTGATCCCCGTGTAACGGGAATCGGAAAGTTTATGCGCAGAACAAGTATTGACGAGCTTCCTCAGCTCTTTAATATTCTGAAGGGGGACATGAGCCTGGTGGGACCAAGACCGGAGCGCCCCTTCTTTGTAGAGAAATTCCGAGAAGAAATTCCAAGATATATGGTAAAACATCAGGTTCGTCCCGGCCTGACCGGATGGGCTCAGGTAAACGGTTACCGGGGAGATACATCCATCAGGAAACGTATTGATTGTGACCTTTATTATATTGAAAACTGGAGCATTGGATTTGACATTAAGATTTTGTTCCTGACAATTTTTAAGGGTTTCATTAATAAAAATGCATATTAAAAAGGATAAGGGGAAAGAAGATGGCAAAACCAAGGTCAAAGACAAAAAAGGATACTGTTTGCAGTTGAGATCATTGTACTCCTTCTGTTTATCGGAGGTCTGTATGTTTACGGACAGCTCAACTCCAGACTGGACAAGCTTGAAAAGCCCAAGACAGAAAACGCGCAGCCCATAGAGGTAAACCAGGAAGTACAGGATTCTATTAATGCGGAAGAATCAAAACTGACAGGATATACCACCTATGCGCTGTTTGGTATTGACCATAGAGATATGAGTTCCACCGGCGGCATGAACAGTGATACCATGATCATTGCAAGTGTAAATAATGATACAAAGGATGTAAAGCTTGCATCTGTATACAGAGATACGCTTCTCAATGTTTATGACGATACTTACTCCAAGGCAAACGCTGCCTATGCCAGAAGCCCGGAAGCTGCAGTCAATATGCTGAACAGAAACCTGGATCTGAATATTACAGATTATGCTACTGTGAATTTTTCAGCTCTCACAGAGATTGTTGATGCACTGGACGGTCTTGACATCGATATGTCCTACGCAGAGATCGTGCACATGAACAGTTATTGCGAAGAGACTTCAAAAGAAACCGGTAAGCCGTATGAACCGATCGAACTTCCGGAAAGACCTGAGGACATTGAAAAGATTGATTACCGTTTTCATCTGAACGGTGTGCAGGTAACTTCCTACTGTCGTATCCGTTATACGGCAAGTCTTGATATGGGACGTACAGAGAGACAGCGTAAGGTTATCCAGCTGATCGTTCAGAAAGCAAAAAAGGCAGGACTTCCTACAATCTTTAAGGTAATGGATGCTGTGTTCCCAATGGTATCCACATCCATGGATAAAACAGAAATCCTTCAGCTTCTGCCTACAGTGATCGGCTACAGCCTGAATGAGACAACCGGTTTCCCGTCAAGCATTAAGTTTTCCAATGTAAAGGGAAGCGTAATCGTTCCTACAAAAGAAGGTACCTCAGAGGCAGACCTTGTATCCAATGTAATTGCTCTTCACAAATTCCTTTATGGAGACGAAGCATATACACCGTCCAGCACAGTTCAGGAGATCAGTGCCAAGATTGCTGAGATCGTCAGCGGACTGGGTGAACTGGAGGATACACAGAAGATTACTGCTGAGGATGAGAATACAGCAAACGACAGTATTATCTTTGAAAACGATGGTTCTGGATGGGTTGACAACAGTACAGATTGGGTAGATCCGGGAACCGGAGATGACGGAAGCAGCGACTGGGTAGATCCGGGAACCGGAGATACCGGTGGTGGAGATACTGGCAGTGGAGATACTTGGCAGTGGAGATACTGGCAGTGGAGATACCGGAAGCGGTGATGTTGGCGGTGGAGATACCGGTGGCGAAGACGTTGGCGGTGGAGATATCGGAGGCGGAGATGCTGGCGGTGGAGATATCGGAGGCGGAGACGTTGGTGGTGGAGATGCCGGTGGCGGAGACGTTGGCGGTGAAGACATCGGAGGCGGAGACGCTGGCGGTGGAGACATCGGAGGCGGAGATGCCGGCGGTGGAGACGGTTTCGTAGATGAGGGAACCGGAGAAGAAGTTATGTAATCAAAGTTATAAGAAAAGGGAATTTCTTAAAAGAATTCCCTTTTTGCCAGTTTGGGACAAACGAAAACCAGAAAGAGAGAAAAACATGAAAACTGCAAAAAAATTGATGTGATCATTCCGACATATCACCCAGGCAAAGAATTTGCAGCTCTCCTTGAATGTCTGGAACAGCAGTCCTGCCCTGTCAGCAGGATCATTGTTATGAATACAGAGGAACAGTTCTGGGATATCAAATGGGAAAAAGAGCATCCTGTCTTGAAGTCCATCATCTGAAAAAAGAAAATTTTGATCATGGAGGAACCAGAAGACAGGCGGCAGAGCTTTCTGATTGGAGATGTTATGGATTTTTTTGACTCAGGATGCGATGCCTGCTGATAAAAATACTGTCAGCCATCTGGTAAAGGCCCTGAACAGTCAGGAGAATATCGGAGCTGCATATGCAAGGCAGCTTCCGAATTCTTCCTGCAGTTTTGTGGAAGCATATACAAGATCCTTTAACTATCCGGATCAGTCAGGGGTAAAGACGAAAAGATGATCTTCCCGTTCTGGGAATTAAAACATTTTTTCTGCTCCAATGTATGTGCTGCCTACGAAAAAAGATATTTACAGGAAACTGGGAGGATTTGTGGGAAAAAACCAATTTTTAATGAGGACATGATCTATGCGGCAGACCTTATTCATGCCGGATATGGAATTGCATATGCTGCGGATGCAAAAGTTGTTCATTCTCATAATTATTCCTGCAGCCAGCAGTTTCACCGGAACTTTGACCTGGGAGTTTCCCAGGCTCAATATCCGGAAATTTTTGATGGAGTTCCATCTGAGGGAGAAGGACTCCGCCTGGTAAAAAAGACCTTTTCCTACCTTGTAAAACATGGGAAATGGTATCTGATTCCCGGATTTATCATACAGAGCGGGTGTAAATATGCAGGATATTTTATGGGAAAGCGCTATAAGAAGTTATCGAAAAAAAATTGATCCTCCGGTGCACCATGAATCAGACATACTGGAATGAATCAAAATAATAAAATGATTTTCGGGAACACTGTTTTTTAAAAGGTATTATCACATTTTGAACACAATTCCCTGATACACTTGTGTCATAACAATAAGAAAGTGGTGAAGGGAGGGAAGAAAGCCCATGGATTATGAAAAGGATCAGGATGTCAGTGATTCCGGAATGCATGAGATACAAAGCAGTGAGCCGCCCCGGTACGAACATTATCAGATGCACCGGAACAGCGGAAGAATGGAGCAGAAATCCCCTGTAAACCAAAAAGAAAAATAATCCGGGAAAGAAGATTGCAGAAACCATAGCTCTGGCAGTGGTGTTTGGAATAACAGCCAGCGCGGTGTTTCAGTGTTCCAATACAGTTGCAGAAAAATATTTCAGAAAAGAGACAGAAGCTGTTCAGCTTTCTGATGGCAGCGCAGAACAGACCGGACAGACAGCTGCTCCGTCCGGAGAAGCTTCCACAACGTCAGGAAGTGTGGCAGAGGTGGCAGAATCAGCAATGCCGGAGGTAGTTGCCATTACTTCTGTAAGCATTCAGGAGATTCCAAGCTTTTTCGGGGCTTACGGGTTCAGTCCTTATGGGACAGTAGAACAGTTTTCCAGTGAGAGCAGCGGATCAGGCATTATTGTAGGCGAAAACGAGGATGAGTTTCTAATCGCAACCAATAATCATGTGGTAGAGGGAGCAACTACACTGAGCGTGTGTTTTATTGGTGATGATGTGGCAAATGCAGAGGCGGAAACAAGAGATCTGGCAAGCGGAGACATTAATGTGGAGGATGCAGTCAGCGCAAAGATCAAGGGAACTGATAAGGGAAATGACCTAGCAGTAATTGCAGTACAGAAGTCAGATATTCCAGAGGATACCCGTTCAGAGATCAAGGTGGCTCAGATCGGCGATTCGGATGGGCTTCAGGTTGGAGAACAGGTAGTTGCCATTGGAAATGCACTTGGATATGGTCAGTCAGTTACCTCAGGATGGGTCAGCGCTCTGGATCGAAGCATTTCCAGCGAAGACGGAACAACTACCACAGGGCTGATACAGACAGATGCCGCCATTAATCCCGGCAACAGTGGGGGCGCTCTTCTGAACATGAAAGGGGAGCTGATCGGAATCAACTCCGCCAAATATGCTGCAGATGCAGTAGAAGGAATGGGATATGCAATTCCCATATCAACAGCCAGCCCCATTCTGGAAAAGCTTATGAACCGGCAGACAAGAGATAAGCTGGATGTTTCAGAGTCCGGTTATCTTGGAATCAGCGGAGGCGATCTGACAACAGAGGCAGTGCAGATGTTTGGTGTTCCGGCAGGAGCTTTTGTCCGTGATGTGGATGAGGGCGACGCTGCGGAAAGAGCCGGCCTTCAGAAAGGTGATGTGATTGTGGAGCTGGATGGTCAGCCGGTAACGGGAAGTGACGATCTGGCGGAAAAGCTTTCCTATTATGCAGCAGGGGAGACGGTAGAAATGGTCATTGCAAGGGCTGTCAACGGAGAATACGTGGAGCAGACAATGGAAGTGACGCTGGATGCAAGACCCTCTTCCGGATATTGATCAGAATTTTTATAAAAATCTTTAGTTTACAGGCACAGAGGTTATGATATAATGGACGCATAGGCGGCAGAATCCTGAAGAAACAGAGCTGACCACCTGTGCGTTTTGTATTATGACAGAACGGAAAGGAGTTTATATGACAGACAAATACGAAGATGAGGTAATTCAGGAAGAGGATCACGAGAATAAAGATGAGAACAGACGTGGTCCGGAAAAGTTTTGTTCTCTTTGCCGGAGATCTGAACGGCAGGCGGGCAGGATGATTGATCTTCCAAATAATATACATATCTGTTCAGACTGTATGCAGAGAAGTTTTGACACCATGAATCAGCAGATGAGCAGCGGAAAGTTTAATTATAATGATATTTTTAACATGCCGGGTGTAAGCATGGTTGATCTGGGCAGCTTCCAGAATCAGATGTCGCAGCAGCAGAGCGCGCCCAAGAAGAAAAAAGGATGAGAAGCATAAGCCGGTTCTGGATCTGAAAAAGATTCCGGCTCCTCATAAGATCAAGGCTGCGCTGGACGAATATGTGATCGGGCAGGATTATGCAAAAAAGGTAATGTCAGTTGCAGTTTATAATCATTATAAGCGTGTAGCAACAGACACCATGGATGAAATTGAAATTGAAAAATCCAACATGCTGATGATCGGCCCGACAGGAAGCGGTAAGACTTATCTTGTAAAAACACTTGCCAGACTTCTGGATGTGCCCCTTGCTATTGCAGATGCCACATCTCTTACAGAGGCAGGCTACATTGGCGATGATATTGAAAGTGTGGTATCCAAACTTCTTGCTGCAGCAGATAACGATGTGGAAAAAGCAGAGCACGGCATTATTTTTATTGATGAAATCGACAAGATCGCCAAAAAGAAAAACACCAATCAGAGAGATGTAAGCGGCGAGGCGGTTCAGCAGGGAATGCTGAAGCTTCTGGAAGGCAGTGAAGTGGAAGTGCCGGTAGGGGCAAACAGTAAGAATGCAATGGTTCCGCTGACAACTGTGAATACAAGAAACATTCTGTTTATCTGCGGAGGAGCTTTCCCGGATCTGGAAAACATTATCAAGGAACGACTGAACAAACAGGCGTCCATCGGATTTTATGCTGATCTGAAAGACAAGTATGACAATGATCCCCATATTCTGGAAAAGGTTACTGTAGATGATATCAAAAGCTTTGGCATGATCCCTGAGTTCATCGGCCGTCTGCCGATCATCTTTACCCTTGACGGACTGTCTGAGGATATGCTTGTGAAGATACTTATGGAGCCGAAAATGCCATTTTGAAACAGTATCAGAAGCTTCTTGCCCTGGATGAGGTGAAACTGGAATTTGACGAGGGAGCTCTTCATGCTATTGCGGCAAAAGCTATGGAGAAAAAGACAGGAGCCAGAGCACTGAGGGCGATTCTGGAAGAATACATGCTTGATATCATGTATGAAATTCCCAAGGATGACAATATAGGACAGGTTGTGATCACCAGAGAATATATTGAAGGAAACGGCGGACCGAAGATCCTTCTGAGAGGGCAGGAAATTCCGCTTCTGGAAACAGCTCAGTAAATGGTGACCGGAAAGGAGAAACGGTTATGGCAAAAGAATTTTTTGAAGAACTTGGAGAAGCAATCACAAAAACAGCAAGAGAAATCGGCGGACGCGCAGAGGTTCTGTACGGAACTCAGAAGCTGAAAAATAAAATATCCGGCGAGGAAAGACAGATTCAGAAGATTATGGAAGAGCTGGGAAAAGTTCTTTACAGAAGATATCGGGAAGGCGTGCCGCTGGATGATCTGCAGAGGCGTCTCTGCGAGCAGATTGATCAGAGGATGACAAGGATCGAGCAATATAAAGAAGAGATGGCAGGAGTCAGATCAAAGAAGGTGTGTCCGTCCTGCGGAACAGTCGTAGATCAGGACGCAGCATTCTGCCATCACTGCGGAGCAGCCTGCACAACAAAGGAAAAGGAAGAGGCGGCAGGCAGCGTCATTGACGGAACAATGGATGAGACTGTAAAACTCAGAAGAAGCTCCGGCGTGGAAGGTTACTGCAGAATACATCAGAACCGGAAAAACGAGAATACAGCGGAAGAACCGCAGAAAGATCCGGTTTCAGAAGAAGTTGCGGAACAGTCAGAGTCAGAGATGTCCACAGAAACTGAAGAAGCAGATCAGAAAATCCTGACGCAGGAAGCAGAAGAAAAACAGCCGGAAGCTGAAATATCAACAGAACAGCCGGAAATGTAAGAAAAGCTGATCTCTGAAGCATCAGGCGAGCGGTCGGAAATGCCAGAAGAACTGACCTCTGAAGTTCAGAAGAAACAGTCAGAATCTGTAAAAACAAGAAGAAACATACGGAAGCAAAAAAACAAGAACAGAAAAAATGCCTGAAATTCCGGAGGGATAGTCAGAGCAGTCAGTTTTACAGGAAGCTGTATATCCTGAAACAGAAAATTCAAGTGATACAGCGAATGTGTAAGATCAAAACATTTTGAGGGGAAAATTAATGAAAACCAGATTTCTGGCAGTCATAGACAGAAAACGAAAAAGCCCGTGGTTTGACCCTGGGGGTAAATCTTATGGCAATGCTGGCGATGACGCTTGTTATGCGTCCGTCTTTTGAGACAAATGATGATATTGATTTTTGCCGAGTTTGGAAGTGGACTGCGGGGAGTGAAAACTCCCCGTCTTGTATTTCAGAATTACATTCTCGGACTGGTATACCGCCTCCTTTATCAGGTT
>ENA-OPYU01000596-OPYU01000596.1-human-gut-metagenome-genome-assembly--contig:-NODE-596-length-13898-cov-5.020260_pt1 | contig 13898 bp, 14 predicted proteins | sample MGYA00242637_ERZ504482 | MGnify/ENA primary metagenome ERZ504482 (study PRJEB26092, sample SAMD00036237) | human gut metagenome | host: Homo sapiens | study: EMG produced TPA metagenomics assembly of...
ATAATCTACTCCCGTAGCTGCCAAGTGCTGAAATGTGCAATGGTTGAAATTGATGTTATTACCGCATTTTATCTGTATTGCAGCTTTGGGTCTGCCTATCCATGCCTGGTTTTCCAGTTCCGCTTTTTCAGGCAGCCCCGGTATGGGTAGTTTGTAAGCATCCAGCAGATGGAAACCTCCTTGCAATGTAACGTGTCCTTGATAAGAGGGGCGCATCCATGAAGTATGTTCGAAAGATATATTTTGAAAATGTATATTCCTTACCGGACGTTCCAAAGTGCCGTTTACCGTTAGCAAGGTTTCTAAAGCCGGGATAATGACTTGCGCCTTCGTCATGTCTTCGTGAGGACGCGGGTAATAATAGATGCGTCCGGAAGGATAATCCTGATACCATTCTCCGGGCTGGTCCAATAACTCCAAAGCGTTGACCAGACAAAAGGAGGAGTTTCCTTTTTCTCCGTCAATGACAGGTTGAGGCCAGGGATGGGCAAACTCCAACCGGCTTTCGGGATCATGAAAACGGACAACTGTTTTTGCTCCTTCAGTAATCATTTCCTTCACTCTCAGTATGGCGATGGCCCAACGTTGGTGAACGATCATCTCTACTTGTGAAGCGGTATTTAACCCTGCTGTTTGTGGAGTGGGAATGGTGATCGTCTCTTCCTCAGGGTTAAAATCAATCATGCGTTCCATTACTCCGTCGGGAAACTGTGCGGCCCGCTGTGCTTTTGCTCCGTTGACCCACATTTGTCGGGTTTCCAATATCCTGTTTCCCATACGGGGCGCTTCCGCTACCCATATTTTATTTCTAAGTGTTTTTGGTATTCTGGTATCTTCGCATCCTTGTTCCCAACCTGTCACAGGAACTCCGCCACTTAAGACTACATGGGCATTGGGAACAGTGGTGATACGAGTGGGAGAGTCTGTTGTCCCGCTATCTTCGGGGCGGATGAACAGGCTTTTATATTGTGGGTATATTCCTTCCTCCAATAGGATATTTATGCCTCCGGTTGTTTCGGGTGATTGCAATCTTCTCCATTCGCGCGCTTGCTTGATGGCTTGTTCCAGAGTCTGGAGGGGAGATTGGCGTGTACCGGCAGCTTTGTCGTTACCGTAAGGAGAAACATAAATATCTCCTGCGGTTAAATAAAAGGTATAACTGATAAATGCGATAAAGCAGATCATTTTTGTTTTCATGGGTTCGCCGGATTTAAAGGTCTTTTTAATCAGACGGAAGGAATCTGTTTTTGTACCCATTGGATAATTTGCTAATGTGTCAATTTGCTGCATTCTACTCTACGTGGTAATGGGCATATTAGCAAATTGATGCATTGACATATTGATTGAAGTATAATAAAAAACAGGCCATACCTTAATGAAAGGTACAGCCTGCGTCATTTAATAAAAAGATTTATTTTTATGAGTTCATGCTCATCAGGAATTCTTCGTTGTCTTTGGTATTTTCCAAACGGCTTTTTACAAATCCATTGCTTCGATAGGATTCATATCTGCCAGATATTTGCGGAGAATCCACATACGGTCCAAAGTAGTCTTGTCGAGCAGCAAGTCGTCGCGGCGGGTGCTTGATGCCACGATGTTTACTGCCGGGAAGATACGTTTGTTGCTCAAGTTGCGGTCCAGCTGGAGTTCCATATTACCTGTACCCTTGAATTCTTCGAAGATTACTTCATCCATCTTGGAACCGGTGTCAATCAGTGCGGTTGCGATAATGGTCAGCGAGCCACCGTTTTCAATGTTACGGGCAGCACCGAAGAAACGTTTGGGCTTATGCAGGGCATTTGCATCCACACCACCGGATAATACCTTGCCGGAAGCAGGAGAAACCGTATTGTATGCACGTGCCAGTCGGGTGATAGAGTCGAGGAAGATTACCACATCGTGACCGCATTCTACCATGCGTTTCGCTTTTTCCAGTACGATACCTGCAATCTTTACGTGACGTTCTGCCGGTTCGTCAAATGTAGAAGCGATCACTTCGGCATTTACGCTGCGCGCCATATCTGTCACTTCTTCGGGACGTTCGTCAATAAGCAGCATGATCATGTACGTTTCCGGATGGTTGGCTGCTATTGCGTTAGCGATGTCTTTCATCAGGATCGTCTTACCGGTTTTGGGCTGCGCCACAATCAAAGCACGCTGTCCTTTACCGATAGGTGAGAACATATCTACCACACGGGCTGAAAGGTTGTCACTATATCCTCCTTTGCAAAGTTTGAACTTTTCATCGGGGAACAGCGGGGTCAGGTGATCAAACGGAACGCGGTCACGTACCAATCCGGGATCCAGACCGTTTATCTTTTCCACCTTTACCAACGGGAAATATTTTTCTCCTTCTTTCGGCGGACGGATAGAGCCTTCCACTACATCACCGGTCTTCAAACCGAACAGTTTTATTTGCGATTGTGAAACGTAAATATCATCGGGTGAGGAAAGATAGTTGTAATCGGATGAACGGAGGAAGCCGTATCCGTCGGGCATGATTTCCAATACCCCGGTACCGGTCAGGATACCTTCAAATTCGTAAGGCTTTTCCACCTGTTTGCGTTCCGGTTGTTGAGGAATGCTGGCAGACGCTTCTCCCTCAGCCGTCGTATTGTTATTATTGTTTGCCTGACGAGGATTGTTGTAATTGTTGTTGCGCGGATTGTTATACTTCTGATTTTGATCGCGCTGCTGGCGTGGTTGGAATTTGGGGGCAGGTGTCTGTACCGGAGCCGGTGTTTCTACTTTGGTAGCCTCAAATTTGCCGAACAACTCAGTAGGAAGTTCTATTTTTTCTGAAGGAAGATCCTCGATAGGAATAAAATCATCGGTTTCACTGCCGAATTCCAGTTCGGGAAGAATCACTTCTTTTTCTTCGGGAATAGCCGGTGTTCTCTTTTTTGCTTTTTGGGTGTCGGTTTCGCCGGTGCTTCAGCTTTCACTTCCTCTTTGCGGTTTCTTTCGTTTCCGTTGCAGGTTGTTCTTCTGTCTTGGCTGTTACTTTCTTACTACCCGGTTTGCGCCTCTTTTTTTTAGGTGTTTTTTCTTCCGTGCTTGTTTCGGCTACGGTTTCTGTTTGTGGTGTTACCGCTACAGGAGCAGTTTCTTTTACTGTTTCGGCAGCTGTGGCGGCAGGTTGCGGGTATTGGCTTCCAGCTTCTGTGCCTTGTCCTTGGTTGCAGTATAGACCTTGTCACCGTCTTTTTTAACGTTGATACGTGATCTTTTACGGGGTTGACTTTCATTGGCTTTTTCTGCCGCTACTTTTTTGGTTGCTCCGACTATGGCTTGCTCGTCCAGAATTTTATAAACCAGATCTTCTTTTTTAAGAGAGTCTGTTTCTTGATACCCAACTCTTTGGCAATCGATTGTAATTCCGACAAGTCTTTGTCGTTTAATTGAATAATGTTATACATAGAGTATAGTTATTAGTAATATATTTCTTTATAATCTTTTAATGGTATAATTAAGGAGCGCAATCTACACGAAAATGTGTTAGAAGGGGGAAATGCACTCATAATTACGATTATGGGATTGATGTTGTTTTGATTGTTATCAGGAAGTAAACAGACTTTCCCGGATAGGGAACTGACGTATTTACCGAGGACAAAAGTAGATATTTTTTTTGAATCTCATGCATATTACAGAAGATTTTTGCCGAATTTAATGAAATTAATAAAAAAAAGCGACGTTTGGAAACATCCTTTCTGTCTGTGAAAACCCTGATGTTAAATGAACGTAAAAATAGATCAGATTGTTCAGCAGAGTCTGCATGAAATAGCGAAAAAAAATACTAATTTAGCCCGTCAAATTTGATTTTTACTTAATTATAAATAGAAAAAAGATGAAAAAAGTGATTTTTACGGAAAAGGCTCCTGCTGCTATAGGTCCTTACAGTCAAGCTGTTGAAGTGAATGGTATGGTATTCTTGTCAGGTCAGATTCCTGTTGATCCTGCTACCGGTGAATTTGTTCCGGGAGGAGTGACTGAACAGACTATTCAGGTTTTTGAGAATATCAAGAATGTATTGGCAGAAGCTGGTCTGACTACTGCTAATATCGTAAAAACAACCGTATTTTTGGCAGATATGTCTTTGTTTGCTGAAATGAACGCTGTTTATGCCAAGTATTTCGAAGGAGATTTCCCTGCCCGTTCTGCTGTAGCTGTTAAGGCTTTGCCGAAAGGGGCGCTTGTGGAGATAGAGAGCATCGCAGTGAGATAATGAGCTTTTCGTCACCGATTGCACGGATTGATGCAGATTATTTCTATTGAAAAGCAATCGCTTGGTATGGAACCTGTGTCAATCAGTGTAGTCTGTAGTGAATGATGGTGGATGGGGAATCATAAAAACAACTGATTAACAGATAGCGTAGAAAAGTGGAATATGAAACAACTGGACAAGTGGCAATGGTCCACATTAATATTATCTGCTATACTGGTAATGGCATTTTCAGTCTTTATTTATCGGTATGAGCCTTTTAAATCCGGGTTCGAGATTACCGACCAGCTGGGTGGTAATATTTTTCCAGCAACCATTCTCTCTACCGCAACCACAGATGCCAATTTAATCGTACCTGCCGATTCCGATTATATCGGAAATCCTAAGTCGTGTATCGCCATCCGGCTGAAGAACAGTTATGCCAATAGCAAATTGCGTATAGAAGTGGCCGAGACTCCTTTTTTCTCTCAGTCTGTATCTGAGTTTATTTTACCCAAGGCGGGGAAAGAATATCTGGTTTTTCCGGATATTATATGGAACTATCAGGCTTTGCGTGATAATAATCAGGCAGTGCCCGTTAGCATCTCCGTCAAGGCGGAATTGAATAAAAAAGAACTTCCACAGCGTTTGAAAACCATCTCAATGCGCAGTATTAATGAGTGTCCTTTAGGATACGTGGACGATAAAATGAAGTTTCACGATACGGGAGAGTTTTTTTGGCGGCCTACGTCAACGAGGAGCATCCTCAGATTGACAAATTATTGCGTGAAGCCTTGGATACACGTATCGTCAATCGTTTTCTTGGGTATCAAGGTAATGCACACCAGTCGGAGAATGTGGACAAACAGGTCTATGCATTGTGGAATGTGTTGCAAAAGCGGAACTTTAAGTATAGCTCCACCACCAATACCAGTCTTTCGTCCAATGTGGTTTATACACAGCGCGTCCGTACCTTGGACGATGCGCTGGAATCCTCGCAGATAAACTGTGTGGATGGCAGCGTGTTGCTGGCTTCACTGATGAAAGCCATCAATATCAATCCTATTCTGGTGCGTATTCCGGGACATATGTTTGTGGGTTATTACACAGACAAATCACACAAGAATATGAATTTTCTGGAAACCACGATGATAGGGGATGTGAATCTGGATGATTTCTTTCCGGATGAGAAGCTGGATTCTACCATGGTGGGCAAATCCCAGAACCAGATGTCGAAACTGACCTACGAGAAATCAAAGGAATACGCTACGAGGAAATACCGGGAGAATGACTCCCTGATACATTCGGGTAAAGTGAATTATATGTTTCTGGAAATTGATAAAAAGACCCGTGCGCAGGTACAACCTATCGGTAAATAAATTTGTTGTATGGATATGGAACTTACTTATATATATCATAGCGGATTCGCCTTGTCAGGCGATGGCTTCACTGTAATCATGGATTATTACCGTGATTCGGAGGATGGACAGGCGCAGTCGGATTTGAACCGGCTGATGGATGGGACTTTCAGCAATCAAGAGGCCGGAATGCCGGAAGGAATCGTACACAGCGAATTATTGCGGAGACCCGGAAAACTGTATGTGCTGGCCAGTCATTTTCATCCGGATCATTTTAATAAAGAGGTATTGCAATGGCGTGAACAGCGGCCGGATATCATCTATATTTTCTCGAAAGACATTTTGCGTCATCGCAGGGCGCAGAAAGAAGATGCCGTCTGGCTGAAAAAAGGAGAGGAATATAAGGATGAAACATTGAGCGTGCGTGCTTTCGGTTCCACGGATGTGGGAGTATCGTTTTTGCTTCAGGCAGGTGGAAAAAAGATTTTTCATGCCGGTGATTTGAATAACTGGCATTGGATGGATGAGAGTACCGAGGCGGAGTGGAAGGGGGCCGAGAAGAATTTCCTGCATGAGCTGGATGATCTTTACGCCTATACGCCCGAAGTGGATGTGGCCATGTTTCCCGTTGATCCCCGTTTGGGAAAAGAATACATGCGGGGTGCCGGACAGTTTGTAACAAAGATAAAAACTCATATCTTTGTACCCATGCATTTCACACCGGAGTATGCCAAGGCAAATGCTTTCTGCGACTTTGCCGAAGCGCATGGAGTGCGTTTTGTGTCATTGACGCATCGCGGACAAAAAATTAGAGATTGAATAACAAAAGAATAACACAATATGAAAGTAAAAGGAAGATTTGATCATTTCAATATCAATGTAACTGATCTGGACAAGAGTATCAAGTTTTATGAAACAGCATTAGGTTTGCATGAGTCTCATCGTAAGGAAGCTTCGGACGGTTCCTTCGTGCTGGTGTATATGGCCGATGACCACAGCAATTTCTTGTTGGAACTGACTTGGTTGCGTGATCATACCCAGCCATACGAGTTGGGTGAGAACGAAAGCCATCTGTGTCTGCGTGTGGAAGGTGATTATGACGAAGTTCGTAAATTCCATAAGGAAATGGGATGTGTTTGCTTCGAGAACACCGCTATGGGCTTGTATTTCATCAATGATCCTGATGATTACTGGATTGAGATATTGCCGGTGAAGTAAAACAATCGTTTCCGTTAGTAATGAATTAAAAAGATAGAGACTATGAAATACATTTCTCCCGGTGGCTGGTTCTCATTGGAATACCCGATGGGCTGGCACGAGTTTGAAGATACAGAAGAGAGGTTTTTTATTCTATAACCCTGACCGGTGGACAGGTAATTTCCGCATATCTGCTTATAAGGATGAAGCAGCTGACTATGGTCCGCAGTGCATCGCATACGAATTGAAAGAAAATACCTCTTCCGCCCTGGTGAAAGTGGGCAAGTGGGATTGTGCTTACAGCGCGGAAACTTTTCAGGAAGAAGGCGCCTGGTACACCACTCATATCTGGATGACAGGAGAGGAGAATCTCTCTTTCGAATGTTCTTTTACCGTGTCCAAAGGAGGAGACAAGCATCCGGCAGAAGAAATCATCCGGTCTTTACAGATCCGCAAAGAAGGTGTAAGTCACCCGCGTGAGATCATTCCGATCCGTGTTTTGGAAATCGGGGAGGTGAACACCGCCTTTGAGTGGGCTTCTACCACGATTAAAAAGCAACTCACCAAGGATTTTACTGCGTCGGAGAGCGATATTGACAGTATACAGCAAGTAATGGACAGCGGACGTTTCCAGACCCAGCAGCGTATGGCGTGGGAGAATTTCGGTATTGCCTTCGGAGCCATTCTGGTGAATGAGATGGAAGGTATGGAATGGGTGACTGTCATTGAGGGACAGAAAGAATATCCCGCCTTGCAGTTTATGTGTTCGGATATGGTGCTGGACCCTGCCGCACTGGTGTGGGGAAAAGCTAAAAAGGGACTCCCCTGCGACTTGAAATCTGAATTCAGGAAAATTAAGCGAGAGGCGGAGGCAGTGTTGGATGATTTAAATAAATAGACAAATAATGACCCCATATATGCAAGTAGACGGGCTTACCAAATCATTCGGTGACTTGGTATTGTTCCGGAAGATTTCATTTGGAGTGGCCGAAGGACAACGCATCGGTCTGATAGCAAAGAACGGTACAGGCAAGACTACCTTACTTAATATAATAGCCGGTAAGGAGGGATATGATGAAGGAAGCATCGTCTTTCGTCGTGATCTGCGGGTGGGCTATTTGGAGCAAGACCCACATTATCCCGAAGACCTGACCGTGCTCGAAGCCTGTTTCTATCACGGAAACAGCACGGTGGAACTCATCAAAGAATATGAAAGCTGCATGGAAACCGAAGGCAATCCGGGACTGGAAGAGCTGTTGGCACGGATGGAGCACGAAAAGGCATGGGATTATGAACGGAAGGCGAAACAAATCCTTTCTCAATTAAAAATCCGGGATTTCAGCCAGCAGATCAAACATCTTTCCGGAGGTCAGTTGAAACGGGTGGCTTTGGCGAATGTGCTGATAACCGAACCCGATTTCCTGATTTTGGACGAGCCTACCAACCATCTTGATCTGGATATGACGGAGTGGCTGGAGGGGTATCTCGGCCGGGGAAACATCAGTCTGCTCATGGTGACGCACGACCGTTATTTCCTGGACCGCGTCTGCTCTGAAATTATCGAGATAGACAATCAGCAGGTCTATTCATATAAAGGGAACTACAGCTATTACTTGGAAAAGAGGCAGGAGCGTATCGAGGCGACCAATGCCGAAATAGCCCGTGCCAATAACTTGTACCGCACAGAGCTGGAGTGGATGCGCCGTATGCCTCAGGCACGCGGACATAAAGCGCGTTATCGGGAAGAAGCTTTCTACGAACTGGAGAAAGTGGCGAAGCAGCGTTTCAACGATGGCAATGTGAAACTGGATATGAAAGCCTCTTACATCGGCTCCAAGATTTTTGAGGCAGATCATCTGTACAAGCGTTTCGGTGATTTGAAGATTCTGGAAGATTTCTCGTATATCTTTGCCCGTTATGAGAAGATGGGCATCGTGGGAAACAATGGTACGGGAAAGTCCACATTCATTAAAATATTGATGGGCGAACAGAAGCCGGACAGTGGAACACTGGATATCGGTGAGACAGTCCGTTTCGGATACTATTCTCAGGACGGCCTGAAGTTTGAAGAGCAAATGAAGGTCATCGACGTGGTGCAGGATATTGCCGAAGTCATCGAGCTGGGAAATGGCAAGAAACTGACCGCATCCCAGTTCCTGCAACATTTTCTGTTTACCCCCGAAACACAGCATAGCTATGTATATAAACTGAGTGGGGGAGAACGCCGCCGCCTGTACCTGTGTACGGTGCTGATGCGTAATCCCAACTTCCTGGTGCTGGATGAGCCTACCAACGATCTCGATATCATCACCCTTCAGGTTTTGGAAGAATATTTGCAGAACTTCAAGGGTTGTGTAATCGTAGTAAGCCACGACCGCTATTTCATGGACAAGGTGGTAGATCACTTGCTGGTATTCAAGGGACAGGGAGACATTCGTGATTTTCCGGGTAACTACTCCGATTATCGTGACTGGCGCGAGGCGAAAGAGCAGCGCGAGAAAGAGGCGGAAAAGCCAAAAGAGGAAAAGACCGCTCGCGTGCGCTTGAATGACAAGCGGAAGATGTCTTTCAAGGAAAAGAAAGAGTTCGAGCAGCTGGAACAAGAAATAGCCGGGCTGGAGCAGGAGAAGGCCGATATAGAAGCCGCCCTTTGCAGCGGTACGCTGGGAGTGGAGGAACTGACGGAGAAATCCAAACGGTTGCCGGAACTGAATGATTTGATTGATGAAAAGACCATGCGCTGGTTGGAACTGAGCGAGATAGAAGGGTAGAATAACCGGAGGTGCAACAGTGTACCTGATGCCATATTGCTATATTCGTTTTGAATAACAAAACCATAATATAGAAAAGAAATATGGCATCCATTAAATTGAAATTCCGCCCATCGAGCGTAAAAGGAAAAAAGGGCGTATTAAGTTATCAAATTATTCATTACAGACTGACACGGCTCATCAAGACTTCTTACCGGATCATGCCTTCCGAGTGGGACGACTTCACCGGCAGTCTGCTTATTTCAACACAGTCTGAATGTAAAGCGCGTCTTCTGCTGATACGTGACCAGACGAATTGGGAGATGACGCGGTTACAAGGTATTATCAATGATCTGGAGCGGACCGGTGTGGAATACACCATTGATGATATCGTGGCTTCTTTCCGGAAAATCCCTTCTGTAGAGAGTGTGTTCAACTTCATGCAACGATGTATCAATAAACTGGAGCGGCAGAAAAGGGGACGGACGGCAGAAGGCTATACCTCGACAATGAACAGCTTTATCCAATTCAGAAAGAATGAGGATCTGAGTTTTGAAGCCTTTGATTCGGAGCTGATGGAGATGTATGAAGCCTATCTGAAAGAGAAAGGCTTGGTAAAGAACAGTACTTCCTATTATATGAGAATCTGGCGGAGTGTGTATAACCTGGCTGTAGAGCAAGGCTATACCACCGACAAAAAAACCTTTCAAACATGTTTATACCGGCATAGACAAGACCGTAAAACGGGCCGTTCCTTTTAAAATCATCAAAATGATCAAGGAGCTTGATTTGTCATTCGAACCCCAGTTGGAGCTGGCAAGGGATATTTTCCTTTTCAGTTTCTATACCCGGGGCATGTCGTTTATTGATATGGCACACTTGAAAAAGAGCAATCTCCAGAATGGAATTCTGACATACAGCCGGAAAAAGACCGGGCAGCGGCTGACTATTCTGTGGGAGGAGCTGATGCAGGAGATTGTGGATAAATACAAGGATGACAGTTCCGAGTATCTGCTGCCTATCTTGCGGTATTGTGACATAAATGACCGCAAGCAATATAAACTGAGGGCCAAGCAGATAGGACGGGGCTTGAATAAAATAGGCTTGCGGCTGGAATTAAAGGCGCCGTTGACTTTCTATGTGGCGCGCCATAGCTGGGCCAGCATAGCGCAGGACAGGAAGGTGTCTACAGACATCATCCGCGAAGGGTTGGGGCACGATAATGAAAAGACCACTCATATTTATCTGGCATCCATCTCCACTTCACAGATAGACAGAGCCAATCAGATTATTTTAAGGGGGCTGTAGGGGAAGTATTCATTCAGGCTGTAGGATGACAGCCTGAATGTTCTATTGGCTTGGATAAAATCAGATCATTTTCGGAGAAATATTTCTAAAATCCTAACATAAGAGCTGGGGGAATATTCAATATTCGGCAAAGTAATCAAAATATGCCTTGTTGGTGATAGATACAAAATATTGAATGACTTTAGTATGGGGAGATATAGAAATATGCAGAATGCTGATCTAAAGGATCGTGCCATTAGGAAATGCTGTGTGACTTCGTGTGATATCTAATTTAGGATAATTTATTTTTTATCATGAATAAGTGTGATAAATCTGAAAATCAGCTGTTTGATAGCATGGTTCGTTTTATAAAAAATGGGGTTCTCTTAGTAAGAGATCCCCATTTGGTTGCAAAAGTAGCTATAATTCCCAAGAAATGGAAATCTTTTGTTGTTTTAAAATGCTTTTAACAAGAAATGTATGAGAATTGTTCGTAAAAGGTTATGAATTACGATGTGTATATTTCACATTATCAATAAATTAAATAGAGAAGGGGATCTCTTACTAAGAGAACCCCAAAAATGAAGCTTCAACAAGCCTTTATTTTAGAAGTACAAATGATAAATAATTTATGTTTTGATGCAAATCTGTAATGATGCGGATTTGGGTACTGAATACTCTTTTCCGCAGAATCAAAACATAACGGGTAAAGCGCCTAGGTTACTGCCATGCAGTTCAATCGCTTCCTGCCCAGACCAGGGGTCAGATCTGATAACCACGTTACAGACGGGGGAAGAAAAAGAATATCCTGACCACAAGTGGTATTATATGTTCCTGCGCAACAGAGAGCTGAAACGCTATATCGAAATCTTTACCGGCAGGAGAGCTGTGATGATTAATACCCGGTCTGGCATGAAGGAAGAAAGATATTTCTGCTTCAAAGTGTTTTCATATACCTCTGCTGACCATAAAAGACGTTTTGAACGGTGTCCTTATAGCAAGGAAGAATATGCGGCCCGTCGGGAGTCCGCCTTTGCCGTAAAGGAGGCGTTTGCGACAGGCTCTGTACAGAAGTTGAACGCTTTGACGGATGAAAAGGAAATCACGGGTGATGGTTATCTGTTTGTATGTGCCCCGTTGGATGAGTTGAATCTCATCCTTGCTCATCTGTTCCCCCGGCAGTATCTTGCAAAAGACCGCAATTCCTATAGCGTGGCTGTTATTCCCCATAGACAGATGGAAGAATTTATTTATCTGTATGAATCCATGCCTTATAACATTGAACTGATGGATAAGCCTCTTGAGGAGTATATTCAGAAAAAGCAGAAGATACGTATTACGGGTGGTGTTTTTCAAGGGAAGGAGGGGTGTATCATGCGTCTGCATCGGAATACAAAGCTGGTGTTTGCTTTTGGTAATATGACGGTGGCTATTAGTTATCTTCAGGCTTTTCCGTTTGAGAAGGTGGAGTGATAGTAGTGGTTTAAAGATACTCTTTCACTAAATTTGTGTAGTTTTTGCATTGGAAAATTGGAATGTTTTAAATGAATATTAATAGAATATGGCTCAGACTATTAAGAGGAACTTCTTTTATAATCTCTTACTACAGGTATCCAAGGTATTGTTTCCATTAGTTACGGCACCTTATATTGCAAGGGTTCTAGATCCTGAGGGTGTAGGTATTGCAAATTTTGTGAATACCTATTCATCTTATTTCGCTTTATTTGCTGTTTTGGGTATTCCTTTGTATGGAATTCGGGAAATAGCAAAGAAACAGAATGATTTGAAGGCATCGGAGGAGTTTGTATCTCAGATGATCTCAATAGAATTGTTTTCAACTTTGTTCGTTAGATTTTTTTTACCTTTTGTCTGTTTACTTGATAGACCAATTGAATGAAAATGCAACGTTGTTTCTATTTGCTGGCATAGCTTTGTATATTACTCCTTTCAAAGTTGAATGGTTCTTTAGCGGTAGAGAGGAGTTTGGATACATTACATTTCGTTCTTTGTTAATTAAGATAATCAGTGTATTATTACTTTTTGTGTTTGTAAGGACGAAAGATGATATTTTGAATTATATTTTCTTGGTGTTTTTGCCATGATAGCTAATGAAATGTGGAACTATATAAAGTTGTACAAAATGGGTATTCACCCCTATATACAGTTTAAGGGATGTGCACAACATATTAGAGCCGTTCTACTATTGTTCGCATCTTCAGTGGCTATTAGTATATATGCTATGCTAGATACTTTGATGCTTGGTTTTCAGTCATCCTATCAAGAAGTAGGTTATTATAACTCGGCTATGCATGTCATCAAAGCGTTATTACCTGTAGCTACTTCATTATCAGTTGTGGCTGTTCCTCGTGTTTCAACCTATATTCATAAAGGTGATACGGATAAAGTAAATGAACTGATGAACAAATCATTGGGAATTGTTTCATTTTTAGCATTTCCTTTGACGATTGGGATAATAATGGTTTCGCCAAGTTTTGTTCCACTTTTCTTTGGAAATCAATTCTATGGTGCCATATTACCGATGCAGATAGCTTCTGTTCTCTTACTTTCTATTGGCTTAAATAATTTGAATGGTATACAAGTACTTATCAGTATAGGGAAGGACCGACAGTTTTTATATAGTGTTTTAGGAGGGGCGATAGCTAACTTTCTGCTTAATCTGTATCTGATTCCGGAAATATTGGGGCAGTAGGAGCTGCAGTTTTCATCTGTTTATGCTGAAACACAGATTTTAATAGTGAATGAATTTTGTGTACGGAAATACACATCGGTGAGGGTTACTAAATTTTAGTGATATGGGTAAAGCCATTGGGGGGTGCTTTATGGTTTTATTCCTATTTGTGTTTTCATAGGTACTATTGTGAAAGATTGGTTTTTTATATGTACATGTATCATTGTTTGTACATTGTTTTATTTGGTGTTGCAATATGTTCTGAAAAATAGTATTATCAATATGGTATTTTCTTTGATTTTAAGTAAAATTTTAAAAAAATGAACAATAAAATAAAGTGGTTGCTTAAAAAAAATATTAGTTTTATAAAGCCTATAGCTAAAAAATTGGTTTCAAAGAATCAAAAAAATATATAT
>ENA-OPYU01000597-OPYU01000597.1-human-gut-metagenome-genome-assembly--contig:-NODE-597-length-13892-cov-2.071776_pt1 | contig 13892 bp, 15 predicted proteins | sample MGYA00242637_ERZ504482 | MGnify/ENA primary metagenome ERZ504482 (study PRJEB26092, sample SAMD00036237) | human gut metagenome | host: Homo sapiens | study: EMG produced TPA metagenomics assembly of...
TGATGAAAAATTCAAGGATTTCAATGAAACTTTCAAAAATCGCGATTTGCGTCTTACGGAAACTGTGATGAGTAGCGGCTATAAATTCAAATCGACTATCACCGGCTCCAGACCATTGAATGTGCAGGATGTAGCTTCCGATGCCAAAGGTATCAATCCCCCTTTCCTGACGAGTGACGGCAATGCCAAGAACGTGACGGGATATCACATACGACTTGGAGTGGATACTACCTATGTGCAGGGAGATTCGGAAGTTGGGTTGGTTATTATGCGTTATGCCGAAGCGTTGTTGAGTTATGCTGAGGCAGCGGAAGAATTGGGTAAGTGCGATGATGCCGTACTGGAAAAAACACTGAAGCCTTTGCGCGAACGTGCCGGAGTGAAGTATGTGAAGCCTGTGACTGTCGATCCTAATTTCACAGACTATGGGTACGCGTTGACGCCCGTTCTTCAGGAGATTCGTCGCGAGCGCCGTGTGGAGCTGGCGTTACAGGGCTATCGGTTGGACGACCTTATGCGTTGGGGCGGCGCCAAAGTTATTGTCAATAAGCGTGGACGAGGCGCTTATTTGGGAAAGGATGCGGTACTTTATAAATCATTCACCGAAGAGCAGCAATCGAAACTTACTACCATACTGACCGACGGTAGTCAATGGATGGATCCTTTGCAGGAACTGTTGCCCAATGGCTACCAATTTGTTGCCGGTCGTGATTACCTGCTTCCTATTCCGCCCAGCGAACTCAAGTTGAACAGGCAGATGAAGCAGAATCCCGGTTGGGGAGAAGAGTAAGAATATGATGCGGTTATTTAATTTTAGAAAGAACAGACCATGAAAAAGAGTAAGAATATATATTGCATATTGTTGTTTGCCGTGTTGGGCATTACCGGTTGTTCGGAGGAGAAGATGGCGCCGTTACCTGAACCCGTACCTCTGAGGATGAGCATTAATAGTACGGATTTGGTGATGGGTGAAACGCTGGAGATTACTTTTGATGTCACCGGTACGGACGAAGGTATGAAAGCGATGAATGAGGATGTAAGCATTAAACTGAGCGCCACTACGGGAAAAAGGAGCGGTAGACCGCTTGTTGTTCGAAGGATTTCCCACCGAAGTCGTTATGAAGCAGGGAGAAACGAGCAAGACTATTCCGGTACTTGTGAAAGAGGGGCTGAATAAAGAATATTCTGTCGAAATATCGGCTTTTGCACGCGGCTATAGAGTAGAGAATGCCTTGCAACTGCTCACCGTGAGCGATTATCATTATTCGCGCGTAATGATAAAAAACAATGCGGATAATACAGTGAAAGAGGGACAGAGTTTTATTTTGACAGCTTCCGTCAATTCTAAATTGAAGGACGACCTTACTATCGTTATTACGCCTGCGGAAGGTGTGGCCCGGCGTCTTGAGAACCTTCCCGAACAATTGGTGATTCCGGCCGGAGAGAGTTCGGTGGAGAGTGAGGCTATTATGATGATGAAAAAGTACGGAAACCATTGCCGATGAAGATCTGAAGCTCACGTTCTCCACGATTCCGGTGGCAAGCCGTTATCCGTTGGTGGCAAATGAAATCATTATTCACAGAATAGATATCCATAAGGGTATGGATACGAAGATAAGGGATGAACGGTGGTTGTACGAGGATGCCGACCAACTCTTCGTGTCGCCTCAAAATGAAGATGCCGTGAAGAAATGGGGACAACTGAACTATGTGGTGATGAAAGAGGGTGACCCGCATCCCAACAGCGGCAATGTGCTGCCCGACGGTAAATGGAAGTTTTTTCCGCGCTTATGAGTTTCATAAGATTGATGCCTGTCTCACGACGAAGGACAGTCCGATGGGCGATTATGTCAGTAAGGAATATCCGTTTGGCTTTGCCGACCAGAATACTGCTGCGGTAGAAAGTCAAGGTGCGGTGGATAATGCTAAGTATGCTTATGTAATGGATGAAGGCTATTTGCGTATGATGACATTGAAAGAGAGGGCTAAATCCGGTAACGGGGGTAAGGAATGGGATTATGGAACATCTGCATTCTATTCTTGTAAATTCATGCGCGGCAATGCCAATAGTACGGCATGGGCATCTTCCAATATCCGTATTTATCCGGGTATGCGCATTGAGACCCGCGCCCGTATCCGCGGTATGGAAAATAGCGGTATGCTGCCTGGTATCTGGCTGCAAGGCAATGAGCAGGTGGGTGGAAATGCCGAGTGGAATAACTGGCCTGATTTTGGAGAAATAGATGTTATGGAGAATAATAGCCGACACAATAATTTGGCATACAGGCGCGGGGTGGAACAAACTTTCCATTTTGGTGCTCCCACGCCGGGACCAGTACCGGTGCCGGTGCTTATAATCCAACCAAAGCTGTCACGGAATTGGCTTCGGGCGGCAAGATCGGAGGTACTATTATAGACGAATTCCAGATTTATTGGGTAGAATGGATAGACGATGAAACCGTTGCCATAGGGACAAACGGTGTAGAAACGCTTCGGGTGACCAAAGCGATGACAGAACAGAATGGCGGTCGCTGGCCGTTCTCCTACAGTATAAACAGTGAAGGGTTGTATTACATCATCACGATGATGCTTTTTGCACAAAGCAGAGCCGAATTTCGGTGCAACGGATATGGTGATGAGCTATCAGGCTGCACGGAATATCTTGAAAGTGAATCCGGATATAAAGATTCCCCGTATGGAAATAGACTGGGTGCGATTTTTATATAGACGATACTTATACGGATCATGAGATGCCTTATCGTAAAGACCTCATTTTGTATTAATGTACATAACAATGGAAAAAAAGAAAGAACATTAACCTATAAAGAATAATAATATGAAGATTAAGACTATTTTGTGCACGTTGTGTGCAGTAACTGTGTTGGGTAGCTGTAGCTACGATGATGATGGATTGTGGGATGCGGTGAACGGTCAGGAAGAAAGAATTTCCGCATTGGAGAAATGGCAGAAGACGGTTGTAGACCAACTGAATTCTTTGCAGGGGATTCTTACGGCTACCGATTATGTGACCAATGTGGAAAAAGTGGAAAAGGATGGTGTGCAAGGGTATAAAATCTCTTTCCTGCACGCTAATGCTATTACGTTGTACTATAATGAAGACAGCGAGGTCAGTGGCGGAAGCGATGCTTCGGTTGGTGTGGCACAGGACGATAACGGTTATTATTGGACGATGAACGGCGAGCCTTTACAGATAGAAGGCAAGAAGGTATATGTGACAGAAGGAGGCGGAGCTTCATTAACGCCTAATGCCGATAATCCTGAAATATTCGATTTGACAATTGGCGGAACCACGGTGACGGTAGACCAAAATGCAGTAGGTGCACATCCTATTAAGGAGGTGAAGGAAGAAAACGGCAGGGTGATTGTTACGTTGAATGACAATACAACGAAAGAGCTGGTGAAGTGGGTGAACCTGAAAGATGCTTTGTCGGCAACGTATGAAGGCACCAACGGAACCGAGGTGACATATCCGATTGCCCTTGGAGCCGGACATTTCATGAGAAAGGTAGACGAGACTCCTGCAGGGTGGACGATAAAGGTTACGGGAATAGGTGCTGATACTAAATTGATTGTTACTTATCCGTCAGGCAATGAAAGTGTAACGGTAGCTTTTCTGATTTCCGACGGAAATACGTTATCGGTTGTTCAGGAAGCGACATTTACATCAACAGCTACTCCCGGAATAGCTTGGACCACTGTTACTTATTCTGCCAATACGCCGATAACAATTCCTCCCGGAACTCAAAATGTTAAGGTTACGGGTAATGCTTCTGCTTTAACTCCAGCTGCATTTGCTACGAATATAACAAATCCATTTGAAAAGTACTGCCGATGTAGTAAATATTGACTTATCGGAAATTACTTATACTAAAGCATTTCCTTCCAACGCCATTTTATATGAATACCCCTTCCGTACCTGATACAGATAAAAATACTTCAATAGAAACTATAATTCTTCCTGAAGGAATCATTAATATATGGGGCTCTGCCTTTAAGAATTGCAAGGCATTGAAGAGCGTTACGGTTGGCACGGCGACAGATGTACCGGCACAGTATTCAAATACATGGTTTACCGGATGCGAGGCATTAGAATCGATATATGTACCGGCCGACAAAGTGGATACATATAAGGGCTCATGGGATAGCAGTTTGACTGATTATATCAAGGCGATACCGGCCGACTAAGTTATAATCTGTAAGTATAATCAGAAACCCAAATGCCGGAAGGATGGGTGAATATCCATGCTTCCGGCATTTTACATATAAAAGGAAACAACAATTTAATCACTGATTGAATCATGAATAAACTACAGACCGGATGGTTGTATACTTTGACAGGGGCGGTTTCGGCGGTATCATTGGCCGCATGTATGCCGGCTTCAAAACCTTACAACATCGTCTACATCATGACCGACGACCATACGGCGCAGATGATGAGCTGCTATGACAATCGCTATATAGAAACTCCCAACTTAGATCGCATCGCCAACGACGGTGTGCGCTTTGTCAATAGTTTTGTTGCCAACTCTTTGAGCGGGCCGAGCCGTGCCTGCATGTTTACCGGCAAACACACATGTGGCAATAAATTCTATGATAATACCACTTGTGTGTTCGACGGTTCGCAACAAACCTTTCCCAAAATACTGCGCGAAAACGGCTATCAGACGGCTGTTATAGGTAAATGGCATTTGGAAAGCCTGCCTACCGGTTTCGATTATTGGGAAGTTGTACCCGGCCAGGGAGATTATTTTAATCCGGACTTTATCACGATGAACAACGATACCGTTGTCCGCAAAGGCTATATCACCAACTTAATTACAGACATGAGTATCGATTGGATGGAAAACAGGCGGAACAAGGAAAAACCTTTCTGTCTTTTTATTCATCATAAAGCCATTCATCGCAACTGGCTGCCTGAAATAAAAAAACCCTTGCCCTCTACGAAGACAAGACATTCCCTTTGCCCGATAACTTCTATGATGATTATAAAGGCCGCCCTGCCGCCGCTTCTCAGGAAATGAGCATATTCAAGGATATGGACTTGATTTACGACCTGAAGATGTTGAAAGAGGGCAAAGACTCCCCACTGAAAGAGCGCTATCTGAGCTACATAGAACGTATAGACGCTGATGACCGTAAAGCTTTCGACACATTTTATGCGCCTATCATTGAAGATTTTTATAAACGTGACCTGAAAGGTAAAGAACTCGCCGAATGGAAATATCAGCGCTATATGCGTGATTATGCAAAAGTGGTTAAGTCGCTGGACGATAATGTAGGGCGTGTATTGGATTACCTGAAAGAGAAAGATATGCTGGACAATACATTGGTGGTTTATACCTCTGACCAAGGTTTTTATATGGGCGAACACGGTTGGTTCGACAAGCGTTTCATGTACGAAGAGTCCATGCACACACCGCTTATTATGCACCTCCCCAAAAGGGCTGGATGCACGTGGCGACATTACGGAATTGGTACAGAACATAGACTATGGTCCGACCATCCTCGATCTTGCAGGTATCAGTCTGCCGGAAGATATGCACGGCATTTCCATGTTGCCGTTACTCAAGGGAGAGCATCCTGTAAACTGGCGTAAGGCATTGTACTATCATTTCTACGAATATCCTGCAGAACACATGGTAAAACGCCACTACGGAGTGCGTACAGAGCGCTATAAACTGATTCATTTCTATAATGACATCGATGTTTTGGGAATTGTATGATTTGCAAAAACGACCCTGCCGAAATGTATAACATCTATGGCCAACCCGGTACCGAAGAAGTGACAGCCGAACTGAAAACTACTTTACTGGATTTACAGCAACAATATAACGACCCGGTGCGCTTCGGACCGGAAAGAGATAAGGAATGATTTATGTTTTACTTGAAAATAACGATTTATTTTATGAAATACTTTATAATGCTATTATTATGCTGCTGGTTGCTTACCCCCCTTGGGCTGCCAGGCAGATAACTTGACTCAGCCTTTTCGTTGGTTCCCTGTCCGGTCGCAATTGTGCCGGGCACGGGTAACTTTCAATTCACGGCTAAGACGGTATTTGCAGTAGAAAATGAAGAACAGGCGGAAGTCGTGAAACAGTTTACCGCGCTTTTTACGAATGCCGCCGGCTTTACTCCCCGTATAAAAATCAGGAAAGTAAGAAAGGAGATGTTTGCTTGCTAACTGATGCTTCCTTAGATTCGGAAGCCTATCTGTTGGAAATCACCTCAAAGAAAATCCGCATTTACGCATCGGATGTACAAGGCTTTTTTTAATGCCTTGCAGAGTATCCGGCAATTATTGCCGGCTGCTATAGAGGGTACACAGGTGGTTAACGCTTTGTGGGCCGTACCTGCCATGACTATTACCGACCGCCCCCGTTTCAGCTATCGCGGATTGATGGTAGACGTATCCCGATTTTTGCACGCCTAAGGAGAATCTGCTGCGTATCATAGATTGCATGGCTATGTTGAAACTGAACAAGCTGCATTTGCATCTGACGGATGATAATGGTTGGCGTATTGAAATCAAACGTTACCCGCTGCTCACGGAAATTGGATCGCGCCGGGTGGAACGTCCGGGAGCGCCGTTCTTTGCCCGTCGTAATGCCCGTCAGGGAGAACCCACGTGGAGAAAGGCTTTTATACGCAGGATGATATTCGGGAGATTGTATCTTATGCCATGGCACGCCATATCGAAGTGATTCCGGAGATAGAAATGCCGGCTCATAGTAATGCCGCATTGGCATCGTATCCATTGCTTGCCTGTCCGGTAGTGGATAAATATATCGGGGTGTTGCCGGGATTGGGAGGAGCTCATGCCGATATCATCTATTGCGCTGGAAATGATAGTGTATATACTTTCCTTGAAGGAGTGATTGATGAAATCGTAGATTTGTTTCCGTCAAGATATATTCACTTGGGTGGTGATGAGGCATGGAAGGTTAATTGGAAAAAATGTCCGCGTTGTCAGGCACGCATGAAAGCAGAAGGGTTGAAAAAACGAAGAAGATTTACAGGGATATTTCATGGCACGTATGGCGCGTTATGTGCAGAGTAAAGGCCGCGAAGTGATGGGATGGGACGAGCTGACCAATACCGATATTCCCGAAGATGCCATTATTTTCGGCTGGCAGGGGCGTGGACAGGCTGCATTGAAAGTCGCCAAACTGGGACATCGGTTTGTGATGACTCCTGCGCTTATATTGTATCTTATCCGTTATCAGGGGCCGCAATGGTTTGAACCATTGACTTATTTCGGCAATAATACTCTGAAAGATGTATATGATTATGAACCCGTACAAAAAGAATGGAGTCCGGCTGTTGAGAAACTTTTAATGGGTGTACAAGCATCCCTTTGGACGGAGTTTTGCAACAAGCCTGAGGATGTGGACTATCTGTTGTTTCCGCGCCTGTCTGCTTTGGCCGAAGGGGCATGGACGCAAACCGACCGTAAGGATTGGCAGACTTATTTAAAAGCGATGGACCGGTTTAATGAACATATTGCGGCGAAGGGAATAGTTTATGCCCGTTCCATGTATAATATACAGCATACGGTAACTCCCGTTGACGGGCAATTACAGGTCAAGTTGGAATGTGTTCGTCCGGATGTACAGATTCATTACACCACTGACGGTAAGGAACCGGATTTGCAATCTGCACTTTATTCGGAGCCTTTACGGCTTACGACATCTAAGACCGTGAAAGCTGCCACTTTTGCCAACGGAGAGCAGATAGGTAAAACATTGGTTCTGCCGGTGGAATGGAATAAAGCAACGGCTAAACCTATTTTGGGAAGCAATACCGAAAAACTGAAGTTGTTGGTGAATGGCGTACGGGGCAGCTTGAAGCAAACCGATTTCGAATGGTGCTCTTGGATGAATAACGATACGATTTCTTTTACTGTTGATTTGCAGAAGAAAGAAGAAATCCATACCGTAACGTTTGGGGTGCATCACTGTTTACGGAATGGCAGTACATAAACCTGCTTGTATACGGGTGGCTGTATCTGATAATAACCGCAACTTCCGTCTGGCTGGAGAATTGCACTATTCTCAAAAAGAAATTTTCCGTGAAGGTTCTTATGTTGACAACTGCTCGTTTGCCTTGGATAATGTGCAGGCCCGCTATGTGCGGATAACACTTTGCGGAGCAGGCTTGTGTCCGGAAAATCATGTGCGTCCGGGACAAGAAGCGAGACCTTTCTTGGATGAAACTTATTATAGAATGTAAAAAACGAATGTGTATGATTGACCGTATGAGCCGACAGATATTTACATTACTTGGAGCTATCCTTGCGTTTTCACCGCTTGCAGCACAAGAACAGCCGGAATGGCAAAGCCAATATGCCATAGGATTGAATAAATTGCAACCTCATACCTATGTATGGCCGTATGCCACGGTAACGGATGTGGAGCAGGGCGATTACGAGCAATCTCCCTATTACCTCAGCCTGAATGGCAAATGGAAATTCCATTGGGTGAAGAATCCCGATAAACGACCGAAGGAGTTTTATAAACCGTCTTTTTATACCGGTGGTTGGGCGGACATTCTTGTTCCCGGTAATTGGGAACGTCAGGGGTACGGTACGGCTATTTATGTGAATGAGTCGTATGAGTTTGACGACAAGATGTTCAAATTCAAGAAGAACCCGCCGCTGGTTCCTTACGAAGACAATGAAGTCGGTTCTTACCGCCGTACATTCAAAGTTCCGGCTTCGTGGAAAGATCGCCGGGTGGTGCTTTGCTGTGAGGGAGTTATCTCTTTCTATTACGTATGGGTAAACGGTAAGTTTATCGGATACAATCAGGGCTCAAAAACTCCTGCGGAGTGGGATATTACGGATAAACTGGAAGACGGAGAGAATATGATAGCACTTGAAGTTTACCGCTGGAGTGCCGGTTCTTATCTGGAGTGTCAGGATATGTGGCGTTTAAGCGGAATCGAACGCGATGTATATCTGTATAGTACTCCCCACCGGTATATTGCTGATTATAAAGTGACGTCTTCTTTGGAAAAAAGCGAACTATAAAGATGGTCTTTCGGTCTGGATGTAACGATAGAAGGCGCTTCACAGAATGCTTCTTCCATTGCGTACACGCTGAAAGACGCGGAAGGCCGGACTGTATCGGCGGAAGAGATTCCGGTAAAGTCACGCGGATTAAGCAACTTCATCTCTTTTCCGGGGAAGCGACTCCCGGCAGTGCAGGCATGGAGTGCGGAACATCCTAATCTTTATACATTGTTTCTGGAGTTGAAGGATGCTACGGGCAAGGTGACCGAAGTAACCGGTTGCCGGGTGGGGTTCCGCACTTCGGAAATAAAGGACGGCCGTTTCTGTATCAATGGGGTACCGATATTGGTGAAAGGTGTTAACCGGCACGAACATTCCCAACTGGGACGTACTGTCAGTAAGGAATTGATGGAGCAAGATATCCGCCTGATGAAACAGAACAATATCAATACGGTGCGCAATTCGCATTATCCTACCGACTCTTATTGGTACACTCTTTGCGACCGTTACGGATTGTATATGATAGATGAGGCGAATATCGAATCGCACGGTATGGGCTATGGCCCGGCATCGCTGGCGAAGGATAGCACTTGGTTGCCGGCACACATGGATCGTACGCAGCGTATGTACGAACGTTCCAAGAACCATCCTGCCATCGTTATCTGGTCTTTGGGAAATGAAGCGGGCAATGGTATAAACTTTGAGCGTACATACGATTGGTTGAAGTCGGTAGAAAATAATCGTCCCGTACAATATGAACGGGCGGAACAGAACTATAATACCGATATTTATTGCCGCATGTATCGCAGTGTGGATGAAATCAAAGCTTATCTGGCTACACCGGGTATTTATCGTCCCTTTATTCTGTGTGAATACCTGCATGCTATGGGTAATAGTTGTGGGGGTATGAAGGAGTATTGGGATGTTTTTGAGAGTAATCCGATGGCGCAAGGCGGAGCTATATGGGATTGGGTAGACCAGTCGTTCCGTGAGATTGACGACAACGGCCGCTGGTATTGGAGTTATGGAGGTGACTACGGACCTGAAGATATTCCGAGTTTTGGTAACTTCTGTTGCAACGGTCTGGTAAATGCAGACCGTGAACCGCATCCGCACTTATTGGAAGTGAAGAAAATTCTATCAGAATATCAAAACAACCTTGATCAATGAAAAGAATCTGACTGTACGTATTAAGAATTGGTTTGATTTTTCCGAACCTGAATCAATATATATTGCATTGGAATGTAACAGCCGATAATGGTATGGTACTGGCGAAAGGAATGCAGGAGGTGGATTGTTTGCCTCATGGAATGGTCAATGTGATGTTTGGAGCAGTCAAACTGCCGGTTAATACGCGTGAAGCCTATCTGAATTTGAGTTGGATGCGGAAAACAGTTTCTCCTATAGTAGATACTTCCTGGGAGGTAGCTTATGACCAATTTGTATTACCCGGGTAATGCAACCGGAAAGGCTTATCTGCCGGAAACATCCGGCAAAATGACTTTTACGGTGGACGAAAAGAGCGGTGCTTTACAATTGCTTGCACAGGATGGGACAGAATTGCTGGCAAGTCCGGTTACATTGAGCTTGTTCCGTCCGGCAACGGATAATGACAATCGCGACCGGAAAGCGGCACATTTATGGCGTCAGGCGGGACTTGACAAGACGGTGCAGAAAGTTGTTTCTTTGAAAAAAAGGGCAAGGCTTCTGCTACTGCGGTAGTGGAGTTGCTGAATGAGGCAGGGAAGAAGGTGGGCGACGCTATTTTGGCATACTCATTGGCGCAGAACGGAGGTGTCAGGATACAAACCGAATTTACGCCCGATACTACGATGGTTAAATCAATGGCCCGCATGGGATTGGCATTCGAGATGAACGATAGGTATGGGAATGTTTCTTATCTGGGGCGCGGAGAGCATGAAACGTATGCCGACCGTAAGCAGTCCGGTAAGATTGACATATACAATACGACTGTTGAACGTATGTTCCATTATTATGTAAAGCCGCAGGCTACAGGTAATCGTACCGATGTACGTTGGATGAAGTTGGCGGATGAAGCCAATAACGGATTGTTTGTCAATTCGAGCCGTCCGTTTCAGTTTAGTATTTCTCCTTTCTCGGATGAGAATATTGAAAAGGCTACCCACATTAACGAACTCGAACGTAATGGCAAGGTAACCGTGCATCTGGATGCCGGACAGTCGGGAGTGGGCACCGCTACTTGCGGACCTGCCACATTACCGCCTTATCTTATTCCTATAGACAGGCAACAGTTTGATTTTACCATCTATCTTGTCAGATGAGTGCAAACTTATTTGAATTTTGCTCATAGCAAGAGGTATTGAGTTAACTATTAATAGAATATATATATGAAACAAATAATGCTCCTGACATCATTACTTTTCGCAGTCTTTTGTGGAGTGCAGGCACAGGAAACCTATTACGAGAAACATTTGATCTTCCCCGAAAAGGCTACTGCTGCACAGAAGCTGGACATGGCTTCACGTTTAATTCCTACTCCGCAACAGTTGGAGTGGCAGCAAATGGAGTTTACCGCTTTCCTGCATTTCGGTATCAATACCTTTACGGGACGTGAATGGGGGATGGTACGGAAGCCCCTGCTCTCTTTAATCCTACCGAACTGGATTGTGAGCAGTGGGTACGTGCACTCAAAGACGGAGGTTTTAAGATGGCAATCATTACCGCCAAGCATCACGACGGTTTTTGTCTGTGGCCTACGAAGACTACCCGGCACTCTGTTGCATCCAGTCCCTGGCGTGGCGGGAAGGGAGACTTGGTACGCGAATTGCGTAATGCATGCGATAAATACGGTATTAAGTTTGGCATATACCTCTCTCCGTGGGATCGGAATGCCGCTTGTTACGGCGATTCTCCCGTCTATAACCAATTCTTCATTGAACAACTCACGGAGTTGCTGACGCAATATGGTGAAATTCACGAAGTATGGTTTGATGGTGCAAACGGTGAAGGACCCAACGGTAAAAGCAAGAATATGACTGGGATGCAGTGATAAAGACCATTCGTCGCCTGCAGCCCAAAGCTGTGACTGCTATCATGGGTGATGATGTGCGTTGGGTAGGTAATGAAAAAGGGAATCGGACGTGAAACCGAGTGGAGTGCCACAGCATTGCCGCCGGGCATCTATTCCCGTTCGGAAGAACTGAGAAAGGGATTGGGTATTTATGGTAAGGCCAAAGACTTGGGCGGTCGTGACATCGTGGCGCGTGCCAAGGAACTTTTCTGGTGGCCGTCCGAAGTGGATGTGTCTATTCGTCCGGGTTGGTTCTATCATGCTGCACAGGACAAGCAAGTGAAGTCGTTGGCGCATCTGGTGGATATTTATTTCAAATCTGTAGGTTATAATTCGGTATTGTTGCTTAATATTCCGCCTGATAAGCGCGGGTTGATTCATGAGAATGATGTGCAGCGTCTGAAAGAGCTTTCCGGTTATCTGAAGAAGACGTTCGGCAAAGATTTTCTGCAGAAAGGAGATACCCGTTGGCAATCCTTAAGTGGAGATGTCCGCGAATATAAAGTGCAGAAAGGCGCTGTGGTAAATACCTTCCTTATTCAGGAAGATATTGCCAAAGGACAGCGTGTGGAAAATTTTCTTGTGGAGGCTTACTCCAATGGTTCGTGGAGATATGTGGCGGAAGGTACGACGGTTGGGTACAAACGTCTGATCCGTTTCTCGGATACCAAGGCGGAGAAAATACGGGTTACTGTCCGTTCGGCACGTGGAAAGGCAAATATCCTGAAAGTGGGACTTTCTTCGCCGAACCTTTGAATGACGAGAATACGGAAGTGCAGTTGAGTGATATTCCGGTGGATGAATGGCGTATAGCAGACGGTGAACCGAATGCGCATCAGGCTATTGACGGAGACCGGAGTACGGGGTGGTACACCAACTCATTGAAACCGTTGACGGTGGATATGGGACGCGAAGTGCAGGTTACAGGCTTCAGTTATGCTCCGGTTACGGGTGATGACCTGGCGGGTACTATTTACAAATATGCTTTCTACATCAGTAGTGACGGCGAGGAATGGACAAAATGCGATGCAGCCGGTGAGTTCAGCAATATTATGCACAATCCCGTTCCTTACTTTGTACGCTTCGGAAAGAGTTATCGGGCACGTTACTTCAAGCTTGAACCGCTTGCCGAAATCAACGGGAAAGTATCTACTGCTATTGGCGAGGTGGGTATCCTTGCTGTGAAAGGCATGCCGAAAGATGATGAAACACTGGTATACGACCGTCCCGGTGCACCGTTGAAGCTAAAACCCGGTGATAATCATCCGAAAGTGAAAGGTTGGCGTTTCTACACCGCTCATGAACTTTTGAACCGTGATACGGAAAATAATCTTCCGAAAGGATTCATTGAACATAGGGGGGCACACATGAGCCGTGCCGCACGGGTGGATAATGCACGCTGTTCGGAAGTGAACAATGGTGTGTTACAGATTCGTACAGTTGAGGAAACCGATTCAGTGGACAATCGTTTTGGTGCCAATGTGAAGTTCTCTCACGGCTGTTATCGCACGTCATTGCCCGGAAGCAAGGATTTCTGGTGTAACTTTACCGAGAATATGCGTATTGAGATTCGTTTTAAACGCAATGCTTATCAAGGTTTCAACGATGCACTTTGGTTTATGGGGAACAATAACCGTCCTTGGCCTAAGAATGGGGAAATAGATTTATTGGAAAATCCGAAAAAGACAGTCAATAATCGTGCACATTTCACATTGCACTCGGAGAATTATTATGCCGGAGTAGTAGGAGGCAGCGGAAGTGTTACCTCGACAATTGACCTGGCCGATATGTCCTGGTGGAATATCT
>ENA-OPYU01000598-OPYU01000598.1-human-gut-metagenome-genome-assembly--contig:-NODE-598-length-13887-cov-5.494041_pt1 | contig 13887 bp, 10 predicted proteins | sample MGYA00242637_ERZ504482 | MGnify/ENA primary metagenome ERZ504482 (study PRJEB26092, sample SAMD00036237) | human gut metagenome | host: Homo sapiens | study: EMG produced TPA metagenomics assembly of...
AAGAGAGTGAGTATGAAAGAAAAAGTGTTAATGTTACTAGCTTGTCTGTGGTTGGGTATCGGCTTCTCTATGGCTCAAGCGCCTAAAACAGTTGCAGGAGTTGTAACTTCAGCGGATGATGGTGAGCCGATAATAGGTGCGTCTGTTTTAGTGGAAGGGACTACTATGGGAGCGATTACGGATGTGGATGGCAAGTTTGCTATCAATAATGTTCCTGCAGATGCTAAAGCGCTGATTGTTTCTTATTTGGGTATGATTACTCAGCGAGTTGGAATTCAGCGTGGTACTATTACTGTAACAATGAAGTCGGACACAAAAGTGTTGGATGAAGTGGTTGTAACTGCTCAAGGATTGAACCGTAAACAAAAAGCGTTGGGTTATTCTACACAAAAGGTAGCAGGTGAGGATTTGACTATTTCACGACAGACCGATTTGGGTAATGCTATGGCTGGTAAAGTGTCGGGAGCACGTTTTATAGGTGGTGCCAGTTCAGGTTTTGATGCAGGTACTATTATTTTGCGTGGTGCAGGTTCCATTCCTTCTTCGTCCCAGTCGGATAATCCGGCCAATGAACCTATTTATGTGGTAGATGGTGCTATCACCAACAAAAACTCTATCAATATGGATGATGTAGAAAGCATAAACGTATTGAAAGGTCCCGCGGCTACTGCCCTTTATGGTTCGCGTGGTGGTGCAGGTGCTATCATCATAACTACTAAGGCGGGACAAAGTGAGAAAGGGTTGCTTGAAGTAAGTCATACATTGCAGGCCGAAACTTACTATAATCATTTCAATATGCAGAAGCTGTATGGTGGCGGAGGATATGGAGGTACGGAAAAAGGTAACAGGGCTCAGGATATTTATGATTTGTATAGTGGTGATATTCCCGGTTTGCAAGGTGCTTATGTGTACGATTATAATGAGGACACTTCTTGGGGAGCTGCATACGATCCGGCTGTGAAATATGTCACTCCATTATCATTGGACGAAACCAGTGATTATTATGGAAAACCAGCCACTTGGCAACATGGGTTGGATTTGAGAGATCTTTATCGGACTGGTGTAACCAATACAACCAACGTTTCGTTTTCAAAGAGTGTGAAAGATTTTAATACCCGTGTTTCTTTCACCAATAGCTATCGTACTGGTGTGCAACCCAATTCGGATGCTATTCGCCGTTTCTTAGGGTTCAAGACTAATTTCAAACCCACACCGTGGATGAATGTGTCATTGGATTATAAATATACTTATCGTCAAGATCATAATGCTGCCGAAAGTGGATATAACGGTTCACGTACCGTTTTGCAGGAATATACCCAATGGGGACAGACCAATGTCAATTTAAAAGATTATAAGGACTATAAACGTCCGGACGGATCATGGAGGACTTGGAATATCAACAGTGTGAATAACCAAAGTGCTGCATTCCATGATAATCCGTATGCTTTGTTTCATGAATATAATCATCGCACCATTTATCAATGGAATGTATTCAGTGGTGATGTGTCTGTGGACCTTCCTTATAACTTGAAAGCAGGGGTACGCGTAAATGGTAACATACGTGGTTACAAATTGGAACGCGAACGCCCTTCAGGATCTATTAATTTCCGGTCAAATTATCGTCAGGATCAAAGCAGTTTAATTGATTTGACCGTACAAGGACGTTTGACTTGGGGACAATCATTCTTTAAAGACAAACTAACGGTAGATGCGGCTCTTTTTGCAGAAGTACGTGACTATACATACGATAATTTATATGCATATACCAATACAAATTATGACTTGTCTTTGGATAATTATTATAATTTGGCTGCTTCATCGGGTACTATTGCCTTGGCCTATAATAAGAAGACACATTACAAGGAACGTAGTGTTTATGCCACAGCTACTATGGGCTGGGATGATACTTATTTTCTTGATGCTTCTGTCCGTAACGATATGTCATCTACGTTGAGTCCTAATCACAATAGCTATTGGTATGGTGGCCTTTCCGCTTCTGTCCTTGCTCATAAATGGGTGAATGCAGAATGGCTGAATTTCTGGAAACTGCGTGCTAGTGCGGCTCAGGTAGGTACTACGCTTGATGCTTATAATATTTATCCTACTTATTCTCTAGATACCAGTTATGGTTCACATGTTACAATGTATGAACCTTCTTCTCAGAAAAATTATAATATTGAGCCGTCTATTTCCACTTCGTATGAAATAGGTACGGAATTCCGTTTGTTCAATAATCGTTTATGGGGTGATTTCAACTATTATACTCGGGATGACAAAGATCAGATAATCTCTGTAACCTCTGCTCCACAATCGGGGTACTCCACTCGTAAGATGAATGCTGGTTTAATTCGTAATCGGGGTGTTGAATTGAGTTTGGGCGGGATGCCCGTTTCCACTAAGAACTGGAAATGGGAAATGAATTTCAATATAGCGAAGAATAGCAATAAACTGGTGGAACTAGCTGATGGGGTGGATTCTTACTCTATTTATTGGACTTCATTCACAACTCGTTTGTATAATTATGCTATGGTTGGTAAATCACTTGGTGTGATAACCGGTAATACATGGGAACGTGATGACAATGGCAATATAATTTTCCATGAACTGAGTGCCTCGCAGAAGGCGTTGTATGGTGGTGAATATGTACCTACTTACAATCAGAATACACTAGATGAACTGGGTAACTTCCATCCGGATTTCACAGGTGGTTTTAATACTAGTATCAGTTTTAAGAATTTCCGTCTGTCGGCTAATATTGATTTCTCTGTAGGCGGTCAGATTGTATCCTATACTAATATGTGGGGTAGCAGTAGCGGTATTCTTGATAAAACAGCTGAACTTAATGACCGTGGCGTCAATGTTCGTGAACCGGTAAGCAAAGGTGGTGGTATCCACATGACTGGTGTGGATCAGGATGGTAATAAGGTAGATACCTATGTCAATGCCAAACTGTATTATACCACAGCTTCCCGTGTATGGGAAGAATGGGTGTATGACCGTACTTACGTGAAACTTCGCGAAGTGTCATTGTCGTATGTGTTCCCGTCACAAACTTTGAAGAAACTAAATATCGGTTTGAGTCGTGCCAGTGTGGCAATTAATGCTTCCAATCCATGGTTGATCTATTCAGCTTGTCCTAATGTGGATGTGTCTGAAATTGGTATGGGATATTTTGAGGGTGGTAATGCCGCTGCAACCCGTTCGATAGGTTTTACCGTTAATCTTGCTTTTTAAACCATAAAACGAAGAATCATTATGAAATATATTAAATTATTATTTTTATCTCTGAGTTTTGCAGCAACATTCACAGCATGTGATATGACTGACTTTGGCGATATTAACAAAGATCCCAATGAACCGTCGGAGGCTAATACTGGTATGTTGTTTACATACGCTTGTACTTATGTGAAATACTTCTCTATGAACTCAAATTATTATTACCCGTGGACGCAAATGTATCCGGGGTATATGTCCGAGAAAAATAATAATCAGTATGGTGCGTTTGGCGGACCTACTATGAGTACAAGTTCTTATTATCTTTATCCGTTGAAGAACTGCGAGAAGATTATTGACTTTAATAGTGATGAGGCTGAAAAAGGTAAACCTGCCATTGTACAGTTTGGTGATAATGCCAATCAGATTGCGGTTGCACGTACATTGATGGGATTCATCTATATGCACCTTACAGATGCTCTAGGGCCACTTCCTTATACAGAAGCGTTTCAGGCAGGTGAGGAAAATTTTTACTCCGGTATTTGATTCACAGGAAACGATTTATGCTAAGTTAGATGCCGATTTGAGGGAAGCGTATAATCAGTTTAATGAAAGTGGCTCGTTGAGTACAGCCGACATCCTGTTCGATGGTGACATTCGTGCATGGAAGAAACTGAATGCTTCTACCCGTATGATGCTTGCTATAAAACTGGCAGATGTGGATCCTGCCGAAGGACGCTCGCGTTTTGCTCAAGCTTACGCCGATGGCGGTATTGAAGAAAATGCCTATAATTTGAATTATACTTTTGAGGCCAATACTGTGGGATATTTATATTATAATGGTGTAAACAATAATTATAATTTTGTCCCTAATAAGTATTATGTAGATCAGCTGAAGGAGTTGAAAGATAACCGTCTGTTCTCTACTTGTTCACTGATTCCTTTCGGTAAGACACAGGCAGAGGCGGGCGTAACGGATGAAGACTTGAAGAATTTTGATAAATACCAAGGTATGCCTTTGGGTATTGAGTCTGCAGATGTGAATACGTGGAACAAAGTCTGCTGTTTTTATAATCCTTCGCTCACACAGGTAACCTCTACTTTTCCCATTATTACTGCTGCTCGTATGTTGCTTATCGAGGCTGAGGCTGCTCAACGTGGCTGGATTCAGGCTGATCCTGCCCAGCTTTATGCAGCTGGTGTGAAGGCATCGTTCGAACAATGGGGGGCCGAAGGTGTTGATGAATATTTGGCACAGGAAGCAGTTGCCTATACAGGTACTGATGCTGATAAAATTAACAAAATTGCTCTTCAACGCTGGATTAGTGGCTTTATGGCTGATGGTTTTGAGGCATGGTCTGACTGGCGTCGTTTTGATATTCCGAAACTAGAAGTCGGTCCGGTTTGTACAACGATTGATCATATTCCTTATCGCCATCAATTTGATAGCGAAATTTATCAAGGTAATCTTGAAAATTATGAAGCTGCCGTGAAAGCAGATTTGAATGGTGATGATAGCCGTGAGCAACGAGTATGGTGGAATAGAAGATAAGATTTGAAATATATAAATTCTCTTTAAAGTTTCGTTTAAATATAGGGGACATTCTCAGTGATGAGAGTGTCTTCTTTTATTGAAATAAATCCAAAAATATATAGGATAAACGTTAGTTAAGACTAGGTAGTTCATAAATTGCCTCGATGGATAGATATACGTATTGCTTTTTCTTATTGACTTTTGTTGTGTTCGGTTGGGTAGAATTTGAAGAAGCGATTGTTGGGATATTGAATTTTTTATGAAGAAATTCTCCTGTTTTAAAGCATAAAAAAAGGCTATCTATCCCAGACAGCCAATCTTTTGTTAACCTTAAATCTAATACTATGAAAAACACACTACAAAGATACGGACTTTATTTATAATAGCAAGTTTCTAGTCTGTATTTCGCCGTTTTATAACATGCTTTATAAATATGTCGTGTCTTGTTAACAAATGAATCTAAAAGTGTAAAGTTTTGTTTATTATAACCTTTCGAACTTCTTGTCTTATGAATGATAGAGGAGGACAAACGAAAATAAAAGTCTGTGATGGTTATTTTCTATTTCTTATTTTATATCTTTGATGGCACTTTACTGATTGAAAAAATAATAGTTGCTTATGAAAAACAGACAGTTTATTGTATTTGCTCTTTTATTAGCGTGTCCGTTGCTGTTACACGGACAGGAAACGTCTCTCTGTGGAAAAGAATCATGTAATAAAGGTTATATCCGGCATCCATGGTATGGAAAAAAAGGTTGGTTATATAGGAGACTCGATAACTGATCCCAATTGTTATGGAGATAACATAAAAAAGTATTGGGATTTTTTGAAAGAATGGTTGGATATCACTCCTTATGTGTATGGAGTGAGTGGACGTCAATGGAATGATGTACCCCGTCAGGCAGAACAATTGAAAAAGGAGCATGGAGAAGAGGTTGATGCCATCGTGGTTTTGATGGGGACAAATGATTTTAATAGCAGCGTACCTGTCGGGAGTTGGTTTGCAGAGAAAGAAGAGCAGGTGATGGCTGCCCGTGGTGAAACTAAAAAACTGGAAACGCGTAAAAGGCGTGTTCCTATAATGACGAATGATACGTATAAAGGCCGTATTAATATTGGTTTGAGTCATTTGAAAAAATTGTTTCCCGATAAACAAATTGTTTTGTTGACCCCATTGCATCGTTCTTTAGCGGAATTCGGTGAAAAGAATGTACAACCGGATGAAAGCTATCAGAATAAATGCGGAGAATATGTGGATGCTTATGTACAGGCCATTAAGGAAGCAGGTAATTTGTGGGGAGTTCCTGTAATAGATTTTAATTCGGTTACAGGTATGAATCCGATGATTGAAGAACAACTTATTTATTTCTATGATTCGGGGTATGATCGTTTGCATCCTAATACCAATGGTCAAGAACGTATGGCACATACATTGATGTATCAATTACTTTCTTTGCCTGCATCATTCTGACAGTTGGACATTCATTTTTTGGTCTTTTTGGAAGAGTTTGTTTATTTGGGAGAACCTCCTATGTTTCGATGTGAACTTTGAAGGATTGAAAAATGTTCAAATGGCAAATAAATGTTATTTGAACATTTTTTTATTAGTTCTTATTTACTGAAAGAGTAATTGAGCTATTGATTTTGAACAAATTTCTATATTCTTGGTATCATTTTTTAGGTTTCTTTTCTTGTTCTTGTTTACTTTTGCCTGAATCTTTTAACTTATAAAATGTATATGAAAAACATGAAATTAAAAGTATTACTTGCTTTATGTGCTTTACTCCTGTTATCGGCTTTTATTGCTGAGAGAAAAGAACCCATTACTATTTTTATGATTGGTGATTCCACTATGGCGAATAAAAGTCTGAAGAATGGTAATATAGAGCGTGGTTGGGGACAAATGCTTCCCGGATATTTTACGGAAGAGGTTGTGGTGGATAATCACGCTATGAATGGAAGAAGTTCACTCAGTTTTATCAATGAAGGACGTTGGGATGTAGTGCTTTCTAAAATTCATAAAGGTGATTATGTATTTATTCAGTTCGGGCATAATGATGAGAAACCTAGAGCCACATTACATACAGAACCCGGAAGTACCTTTGATGATAATTTAAGACGTTTTGTGAATGAAACACGTGCTAAGGGAGGAAATCCTGTACTGTTCAATTCTATAGTCCGTCGTAATTTCCCTCCTAAAGGTGTGACGGAGATAAAGGGTAGTTATGAAAAAGAAGGTCCGGTATTGGTTGATACCCATGGGGAATATCTGGAATCTCCCCGTCGGGTGGCCGGAGAAATGAATGTACCTTTTATTGATTTGAATAAATTGACCCATGACTTGGTTACCGGTATGGGAGTCGAGAATTCAAGAAAATTGTTTATGTGGATTCCAGCAGGACAATATGAATTTTGTCCGGAAGGGAAAATTGATAATACTCACTTGAATATATATGGTGGACGTATAGTTGCCGGGTTGGTTGTGGACGCTTTGATGGAAGAAGTGCCGGCTTTGGCAAAATATGTGCGACGTTATGATTATGTGGTGGCGAAAGATGGGAGTGGGGATTTCTTTACAGTTCAGGAAGCAGTGAATGCGGCAGTTGGTGGTGGCAAGAAAACAATATCTATACTTGTCCGTCCGGGAGTATATGAAGAGTATGTTTCTATGCCGGAATCATCGCCTCGAATAGAATTGGTGAAACAGACAGGGGCTGAGATCAGGGATAACGGGTTCACACAAGATGTTTATGTGGCACCTTATAAGGGTGACAGAGTATGTGCTATTAGTTATACATTTGATGATGGTTTACAGGAACACTATACGTTGCTTTTCCCTAAATTGGAAAAATATGGCTTTAAAGGTACTTTCTGGATATGGGGTAAATGTATAGAGAATGAAAGTGCTATGCAGGGAAAACCGAGAATGTCGTGGGCGCAAATTAAAGAGATGAGTGACAAAGGGCAAGAAATATCCAGTCATAGCTGGTCACATACGAATTTAAAGCGTGTTTCTTTGGAGGAAGTAAAAATGGAAGTAGAGAAGAATGACAGTATACTTTATGAGAAAACAGGAAAAATACCGCGTACATTCTGTTATCCTTTCAATGCTGTTAATAGTGATATATTAAAAATAACTTCAAAGAACAGGGTAGGTACACGTACCGAACAATATCCCATCGGGGGAGATAAATCGAAATCAACTCCTGAGTCTTTAGATGAATGGGTGGAAAGCTTGGTAAACTCCGGTAGATGGGAGTGGCAATGATACATGGAATATCGCAAGGATATGATGCTTTTCTGAATCCCGAAATATTGTGGGAACATTTTAGTAAGGTAAAGGCTCTGGAAAATAAAATATGGGTGGGTACATTTAGAGAGGTGGCTGCCTATACAAAAGAACGAGAAAAAATTCGCTTGAATGTGCTAGAAAAAGAAAACGGCTATAACATAACTCCTCATTTGGATATGAATGCACAATTATTTACGGAACCACTGACTATGGTATTGAAATCTGTGGGAAATAGAGTTTCGGAGATTAGGCAAGATGGGAAAAAGCTTTTTCTAAAGAAGGATGCTGATAAGATTCTTTTCGATTTTAATCCTTATGGAGGGATGATTCAGATTCGTTTTATCTGAGGTGTTGGATATAGTTTGTAAAACTAGAATAGGGAAATCCGTTAGTCTTTATTGTAACCATTTAAGGTGTGATAATAAGATTAACGGATTTGATTTTTTGCACTTTTATAAGGTTACTCAGAATTAATTTCTAAATTTGTTCCCGTTAACTTTATTCCTTTTCCAAAAGAAATAAAATGGAAAACACAGAGAAACTGATAGTAGAACAACTGAAAAATGGCAACGAAGATGCTTATAAATACATCTATGATTATCATTATGTTCTTTTGTGTCATGTAGCAAATCAATATTTGAACGATAAGTTTTTTATCGGAAACTATAGTCGGAGATGTAATTTTTCACCTTTGGGAAATCAGAGAAACTTTAAACATTACTATTTCTATTAGAAGTTATCTGATAAAGGCCGTTCGTAATCGTTGTATAGACTATCTGAAATCTGGATCTGAAAAAAAGGAAATTTCATTTTCAGTTCTAGTACCGGAAGAGATGTCTGAAGAAAAGTATTTGCAGTCAGATAATTATCCTTTGGGAATATTATTGGAACGTGAATTGGAGCATGAAATCCGTATGGCAATAGACAAACTACCGATTGAATGTAGATGTGTTTTTGAAAAAAGCAGATTTGAGGAGAAAAAATATGAAGAAATTTCTCAGGAATTAGGTATTTCTATAAATACGGTTAAGTATCATATAAAGAATGCATTATCTTTCCTTCAGACTGAATTGAGCAAATATTTAATTGCTTTGATTTTATTTTTTTCGTGTTGAAACAGAAAAAAGTTTCTTTTAGGACTACCCTGTATTTAAAATAAATCGTCTTCACTTTAGAAACAACAAAGATGAAAGCAGAAAAAGAACATATTGATGAATTAATAGTATCCTATTTAAGTAATGAGTTGGATGGAAATGCTGTGCATGAACTGAAGGAGTGGATAGCTGCGTCTGTGGAAAATGAAAAGTATTTTATGCAGCGGCAAGAAATTTGGTTTTCTGCCATAAGTGTGAAAGAGGATGTTAAATATGATAAGAGCAAAGCATTTGAACAATTTAAAAATAGAATTGCTAATCAGAGGTTGAATGATAAAAGAGAACGTGAAAATTTCTGTTTGTCTAAATTTTTGGCGTTATGCAGCTGTTATTGTTATATTGTTCTCAGTTTCTTATTTTTCTTATTGGAGGGGTGGAATAAGTATAAAAGAGGAATTTTCGGATATCATTGTGGAGGCTCCTCTTGGTTCCAGAACAAAATTAACCTTGCCGGATGGGACATTGGTGTGGTTGAATGCTGGATCGCGTATAACATATTCACAAGGATTCGGAGTAGGGAATAGAAAAATAGAATTGATAGGAGAAGGATATTTTGAAGTTAAACGAAATGAAGAAGTTCCATTTCTTGTGAAAACGAATAGTTTGCTGGTAAAAGTATTGGGTACGAAATTTAATTTTCGGGATTATCCGGATGATGCAGAAGCCGTTGTTTCTTTGTCCGAAGGAAAAGTGTCATTGAATAATTTATTGCAAAAAAGAAAAAGAAGCTTTTTTGTTACCCAATGAAAGGGTGGTCTTGAATAAAAAGGATGGCAGAATGCATGTGGAGCATTCTACTGTTGCCAATGCATTACAATGGACTAACGGATATTTAGTTTTTTGATGAGGAATTGTTACCGGATGTTGTGAAGGAGTTAGAACGTAGTTATAATGTGAAAATACAAATAGCTAGTGATACTTTGAATACTTTCAGATTCTATGGAAATTTCGTTCATCGTGAGCAAAATATTCAGGAAGTTTTGGAAGCATTATCTGCGACCCGTAAGATTCATTATTTTATTGAAGGACACAATATAACTTTATATTAAATAGGGAGTGGATTAAAATTGTTTAACCTTAAAATTAAAAGTATGAATAGAATTAGAGCTGTAATACTGTGATAGGGGTACGAAGGGGATGGAAAAGAAAAGGTGGGAAGATATAGGGATTTTCCCACCTTGATGAAATCTCTTTTTCGACTTACGATTGTGAGTGCGCTTTTTAGAGAGTGCAAAGTTAATGATTTTTTCTCTTTAAAAGCTAAGTTCATTTAATTTTTTAATTAATAAATTACTAATTTATGAAAAACAAGAGAAAGGCCATATTATTGGTCGGGGCTTTGCTTTGCCTTAATTTGAATATCTTCTCACAGAATATACCATTGAAAATGAATAAAGTGTCAGTGAAAAAAGCTATGACTGAGCTAAAAGAAAAAAGTGGATATTCATTTGTGTATATAGCTGGGGATGTAGATACGAAAAAGATTGTTAATATAGATGCTGAGCAACTGCAAGAAGTTATTGAGCAAATCTTGGAAGGACAAAATGTTTCTTATGAGATAAAAGATAAAAATATCGTTATTCGGAAGAAGGAGGTAGAACAGTCTATATTGAACGAGAAGAAAGAACAAGATATTTCAGGGCTTGTGATGGATGTTATGGGAGAACCTATCGTAGGAGTTAATGTGATGGAAAAGGGGACTACTAATGGTACTATTACTGATATGGATGGTAAGTTTTTACTTAAAGCTCCTGCGAATGCAACTCTTATTATTAGTTTTATCGGTTATAAGACTCTTGCTGTTAATTTGGAAGGGGAAAAGAATGTGAATATAACTCTGAAAGAGGATTTGGAACAATTAGATGAAGTGGTGGTGGTTGGTTATGGAACTCTAAAAAAAATCTAGTTTGACAGCATCTGTGGCGACAGTACCTCCAAAAGAACTGAGTAAACAGATGGGGCATTCTGTTGCAGCTGCTTTGCAGGGGAGGGCTCCAGGAGTCGAAATATTGCAAAAGGGGGGAGAAGCTGGGGCAGATATCAAGATACTTGTTCGGGGAGCAGGTACATTTGGTGCTACTGAACCTTTATATGTTATTGATGGCGCATTTTCTAATAATGGGCTAAATTCGTTGAATCCTTCAGATATTGAATCAATAGAAATCCTGAAGGATGGTTCGGCGGCTGCCATTTATGGTTCTCGCGCTGCAAAATGGGGTTGTGCTGATAACTACCAAGCATGGTCAAAAAGGTAAAGCAAAAGTTGAAATTTCTGCAAACTATTCTTTGCAGACCCCTTCTAAATACCTTGATTTTCTAGATGCAAATGAGCATCGCGAATATACTAAGCAAATTGTTGCAAATTCAACAAACCAGACTCAAGCTCCAGAAAATATTCATCCTACTAATCCTAATATTAATACCGACTGGCAAGATGCATATCTAAGAAATGCTCCTATGTATAATTTGAATGCTTCAATTTCTGGTGGTGGTGAATATTCAACTTTTAATACAAGTTTGGGGTATTTTGATCAGCAAGGTATTATGGAATTTTCTGGTTTTAAGAAATATAATGCACGTGTCAATGGAACTTTTAAGAAAGGACGCTTGACTGTTAGTGAAACTCTTTCTGCTGCTTTTACAAATAAGGAGCCTCAAGTAAGGATGGTGATGGGGATTCCTACTGTTCCAATGACTGATGTAGAGGGAAGGTATGTATCTGCAGGTAAAGATTATTATGTAAATGAAGGAAAAGTTACTAATCCGTTTGCATCTTATTCCAATACTGTTCGAAGAAATAAAACAGTTAATGTTACTGGTAGTTTGAATATAGGGCTGAATTTATATAAAGGATTGGATTATAAGCTACTACTTGGAGGTGACTATATATCAACAAATAATATATCTCGGTCCATTGCTTTTGACTCCAATTGGGATGAGAATGGTAATGCAGATCCTGATTATAGCAGAACGATTAATTCACTATCTGAAAGCCGTGGACAGCGATTTAGTTATACAATTGATAATATTTTGACTTATAAGAATATGTTTGCTGGTCATACTATTGATGTAATGGTAGGTACAAGTTGGATGAGAGAATACTATAGAACTATGGGGATTGGTTCTGGTTCTACAGATTTGGGTGGTCCTAATATTACTATTTTTAATGGGAAAGGAGATATAACAAGTGAAGAATACAATTCAGCTTTACTCTCCTTTTTTGCTCGCTTGAACTATGACTATAAGGAGCGTTATCTTGTTTCTGCAAGTATTCGTAGTGATAAATCTTCCAAATTTGCTAAAGGAAATAGGGTCGGTTACTTTCCTTCGGTTTCAGTGGGTTGGAATATACATGAAGAGAATTTTTTTAATATAGAATGGATAAGTAAAATGAAGATTAGAGCTAGTTATGGTGAATTAGGAGCTAATTTTATAGATCCATATTCTTTCCTTTCTACGGCTTATGGTCCAATACCTTCTGTATTCGGTGAAAATCAGATTGGTCAAAGTAGTGTGATGAATGGTTATGTAACCAAATTTGCTCAGGAAAATTTGACTTGGGAAAAATCAATATCTAAAAACGTAGCATTGGAAATGGCTTTTCTGAATAATAAAATTTCTTTTACAGCTGAATATTTTTGGAAAGATAATAATGACTTACTTGCTCCATTACTTCCATTAGCATCGTCAGGGCAAACCATTATGACTAATGGGGGGGATTTGCCAGTTTTTAATTCTGCATCTGTTGAAAATAAAGGTTTTGAATTTACGGTAGGTTATCGTAACAATTGGAAGGATTGGAGTTTGGATGTTACTGCCAATATTTCGGCATTAAATAATAGAGTAAAGAGTTTGGGTGAGGGAGTACAACCCATTAAGGCAGAGGTGATGATGAGTGGTTCTTTTAATGACCGTCCTACTATTACTAAACCGGGCTTGCCTATTGGTACCTTTTGGGGATATGTGGTGGAAGGTTTTGATAATGATGGTAATTTTATTTTTCAGGATAATAATGGTAGTGTGGATGGTGTATTGACAGGAAAACCGGATGGGAAGATTGATGAGAATGATAAAACAGATATTGGTAATCCTCATCCAGATTTTACTTATGGTTTAAATATAAATATAGGTTATAAGAATTGGGATTTGACTGCTTTTTTTCCAAGGAACGCAAGGTAACGATATTTTTGCTTTAATGAAATACGATTGGTATTTTGGAGGAGCTAATAGTGCTACCCTAAAGGATGCTTTCTATAATTCATGGACTCCGCAAAATCCTAATGCGGAAGCTCCTAAACTGAATAGTAAAAACAGTTCTGGCATAAACTCGCTTCCAAGTACATTCTATGTGGAGGATGGTTCTTATTTCAGATGCAAGAATCTACAAATCGGTTATTCCTTTAATAAGAAATTATTGCAAAAATTCCATATAGAATCATTTAGAATATATGCGGGGGTACAAAATTTATTCACTATCACAAAATTATCCTTTGTATGATCCCGAAGTTAGTTCAAACGTGTTGTTTGACAGAGGTGTGGATGGTTTCTGGCAAGCACAGGAAAGTCCTCATGAAGCAACAATGAATTCTAGAGTATATAACCTTGGTGTCAATTTAACTTTCTAAAAACCAGAATGAGTATGAAAATAATGTTGCGTAAAATAATAGTTATCATCATCGGTTTTAGTAACTATT
>ENA-OPYU01000599-OPYU01000599.1-human-gut-metagenome-genome-assembly--contig:-NODE-599-length-13858-cov-4.526764_pt1 | contig 13858 bp, 14 predicted proteins | sample MGYA00242637_ERZ504482 | MGnify/ENA primary metagenome ERZ504482 (study PRJEB26092, sample SAMD00036237) | human gut metagenome | host: Homo sapiens | study: EMG produced TPA metagenomics assembly of...
AAAAGCGATGTGCATTGGTGAACTAATCATATTTCCAGCAATTTTAAAGAAATCATGAATGGCAATCTACTTTTCTCTGTCTAATATCACAACCATTTGTTACATAATATCATTGCGGCTTTAATCGCAGTATCCATATTATAATACTCCCAATCCGCAAAACGCCCTGTGAAATTAGAAGTTGTTTTTCACGCATCATTTCTTTTAAATTATCAACCATTTTTCTGGTATCTGAAGTTTGGATTGGATATGTGTATGTATTATATTTGTGAGTAATATATCGTGGAGAGAATGGCATCTTTTGTAAATGATCCTTGATAACAGACAAAGAAACCTTATCTGTGAACTCTACAGTTCCCGTCATCTTTCCGTGGGCATTGTTCGTTTCCGAGAAATTTCCCGTACATATTATTCTATGACTGTCATATTCAGAAGATGGAAGATACATCCAACTATACAGATTCTTTTCAATCTCGCAAAAGACAGTTGTCGTTCCGTGATACAGCAAGGCATCTATTCTGCTTTTTGTATGGAGGGATATCCACTCCTTCTACACATATGGGAAGTTGTTTGATATTTCCACAAAAGACAACTATGTCAAAGTCTTTGGAATCCACATGCCACACTCCTTTTGAGCATTTTAACTTGTCGATACTCTTCCCATATTTGACTTCAACTCCAGTAGCCAATCTGTTTGCAAAGAACTGAGAGCCACCTTGCTTGGGATACCAAAATGTCGAATGAACAAAAACTTTTTTCTCCTCTATATGATTTATATTATTAAAAATCAATTTCCGTTACAGTAGGCATTGGGAGCTTTTCTTCCAACCAAGACATTGGAATCTCTTTCAATGGACATCCCCATACCTTTTTATTGTACGGTTCGAAATACAGTTCAAACAAAGTGTCCCCAAATCTTTTCCTGAGGAAATCCTCAAAATTATTATAGATGGAATAGCGTTCTTTAGCAATGGACAAGAAATCTTCTATACATCGGAATTGTAAATATTTCGGTAATAGATACACATGGTTTTCTATTGGATAAGGTACATATGAATCATCTCCAAATACAATGCACGAGTTTCTGTCTGCCTTGACATATTCCTTATCAAAGTCCACAAATTGCTTTATCCATTCTATCACATCCGGATACTTCGAATTGAGCACATGACCTCCACAAGTATGGAACAGACTTCCATTTATTCTGTCACACTTGATCAAGCCGCCAGGCTTATCATCTTTTTCATATACTGTAACGTGGTATTTATCTTTAAGTAACTGGGCGACGGTCAAACCGGAAATTCCTGCTCCAATTACCGCTACTTTTTGTTTTTTCATATTTGTTCTAAATAGCTTGATAACATTTGCACTCTGTTAGAAGTATAATGCTTTTCCAAATATTGCGAATAACGAGAGACATCCACATCCTCACATCTCAACTTATCCATAGCCTTTTCAAATTGTTCATACGTTTCAATTCTTGTAGACATTTTATCCAATTCATAGAAATCTGTATCAGGGTTTTGGGAGTATCTTGCTATAACATGGCATCCATTCACTATATATTCCAAGAAACGTGGAGTAACTTGATTGAATCCATTCGTATCAGTTCTTCCGCTGTCCATGGCAGGAGTTGCATATAAACCGATTCTTGACTGCCTCATCAGATTCATGTAGTCTTCTCTTGTTGACATACATCCTAAATCCAGACCAGATTGGTCAAAGTATCTAAAGTTGCGCCCTTCTTTCTTTCCATATACATATGTTGTATCATTATGCCGTTCTGAATACCTATTCAAGAACTTTTGAAGGACAATATTCTGACGTCCTAGCATTACCACATCAAACCTTTTGTTAAACGTTGTTTTATTATTGACACGATACTTATCCGATATAGATAATGGCAAATGTTTGATATTAAGAGGACACTTTATAGATACGAGAAAATCATATGCTTCTTTACTTGATATAAGCACAAGAGGACACTTGTTATATCTTTTATAGAACAATTGAAGTTCACTTTTTTCTCTGCAATAGAAATCAATCATACATGGAATAATGTTCTTCTTATTGTTTCCATGTGGGCTTGCAATAGGTAACATCACATATGCAAATGTTGGGATACTGGTCTGGAAAAATGATGCGAGCAACGGGAACTTCCAGAATATAGTCTTGTCCCTCCGTTTCCAATCATCATAATATAAAGGAACATCCAATAATTGTGATAACATGTCTTCCCACTCGTTTACTATTCTATAATCTTTTCCATTGCTGAAACTACGATTTGTGAGTATCTGCTTGATCTTCATATGATAATTTGTAGAGACAACAACCTGTAATCCCCAATAATCAGTTCTTATGTGAGAGTTTGAATAAAAAGTAACAGTTGTGGGCTATATACATTTTCCAAGTGGACATTTTTCTCCAATCATAAAACTGCAAGATGTCTCTGCTGGCACGTCTGAATGTATTAAAAAACTGCTTGTCTGAATCGAAAGCATTTCGATACAGATTTTTTCGTTCAAAGATGAATCCGTTTAACGCGACATGAAATTTCGACCAGCCATTATCTTTGTAGTACAATCCTTCTATTCTTTCAATATTTTCCTGTTGTACTAGCCACGCTGCCTTAGTATTATCTCGGATATGAACTAAAGATTGAAGGTTCTCTGTATTATGGTTATATAATGGTTCATCTATTACGGCGATTGTTTGTGAATAATAATAAACATGGAATAACACATATGTATCCTTGCTATAATTTGTTGGAACGATTTGGTTCCAACACTTCTTCATTATTTCTTTTTTAACAATCTGATTCCATAATACACCTGAGAAAGAACGACCATATATTGAATTTGTTATAGCTATTTGAGGATTTTCACTATGAACTATGCGTATTATCTTCGTTCCTTCATTTGTGATTTCCTCATAATTGCAAACAACAATATCCAAAGAATTAAACGATGCCTGATTGTACATGTTTTCAAACATATTCTTTTCACACCAATCATCGCTATCGCACCAGCCAATATACTCTCCGTTTGATAACTCCACACCTTTTTTCCTGCTTCTTGTTACTCCAAGATTTTCCGGATTGTTCCAAATAACAATTTGATTATTCCTTTCAGGATAATCATTGATAACACGCTCAAGTATCTGCATTGATTGGTCTGGAGTACAGTCATTGACGAAGACAAATTCTATGTCATCTTTCATGCTTTGTTCCATCAATGACCGCACGCAACGTTCAATGAATTGCTCAGCTTTATATATGGGAACTATCACAGAAACTTTTACACTACTCATTATATTAGTTTTTTTAGCTTATTAAAATACAGAATAACGGATAACATGTAATAATTCTTTTTCATTCTAAGAACAAGTGGATTAGTATTGCCTAATGCTGAAAGATATTTTTGATCAATAGATTTTAGTTCTAATACTAAAATTTTAAAAGATTCTTCATCTCTATCTTTGCAACAATATATCATGGCATCTTGCACCAGAATAGCTTTCTTACGGTATATTATGTCCAGATACGTTTGTCCCTTATTCTTAAATGAGCGAAGCAAACAATTCATTGTTTTCACAAAACAAATCAGTTGATTTTTCTTTTTCGTTACTGACTCTTGAGATGTTATGGTAATAGAGTTGGACCTTGACAATTGATAATGATAAATCACTTTGTCAACATAAGCTATTTTTTTTTGCATGGTATAATAATAATGGAGCAACTTGCCAATCTTCCCCAACATGGAAGCTCTCATTCGCCTTAATGTTGTTATTAATATATATACGTTTTTTTTATGAGTATTCCGCAAACACTTTGGCTTGCTTTATCGTCCAAGCAATCTTTTATTATATCTTCTTTGGTTTTGTTCATATCACAGTATTTGAGCAAATAAGTGGAATCATTCGTTTCAATTAAACAATGGGCTACAACAAGATCCGCATTGCTGGCAATTTGTTCGGTTACAAGAGAAGAAATGGAATCTATTTCTATGTAATCATCACCATCAACAAATAGAATGAAATCACCAGTTGCTATTTGAACCGCTAAGTTCCTTGCAGTAGGGCATCCTTTGTTTACCGGCTGATTATATATTTTAACTTGCGCTTTTCTATGGGGGTATTTCTCAAGTGTTTTGTTTATTATCTCCACACTTTTATCAGGAGTACAATCATTTATGAATAATATCTCTAGATTTGAATACGTTTGTTCAAATAAAGATATGGCACACTTCTCTACATAACTCTCTACACCATATACAGGAACTGCTATTGTAACTTTATAGTCATTCATACTCATGAAATCATAAACTATGTATATTTAATTGCTAATGCACATTTTAATAAGAGAATTATTTTTTGTTTCAAAGGCCAAACAAATTTTGGTACAAGATATAGAATCAGTATTTTGTTTATAATATTCGCGCTCTGAAAGAAACCATAGGCCCACCAATCCACAGAATTCTTAATTTCTTGTTGAGATACTTCAAGCATAGGATTATTCATATACCATTCATTATACATAATTGCAGCTTTTGTCTTTTCTATTGGATACTTCTCTTCACTAGAAATTTGATCATCACTAATCCTAATTTTTACTAATGGTGATTTGGGAAGAGGCAATACCACCAGTTGCGACAATCTCAAGGATAGACGCATCGTCTGAGAAATATCCAACAGGAAACACAATATATTTCTTTTCTTTGATACAACGACTTCTATAAAGAAATTCCGTTATAGTGTGTTTCCGTTTGACCTTTTTTCTTTTCATTTTGAAAATCTACAAACGACTCATATTCCGGCCAAGATTCCATGGATTCGAACGAATAAGTATTCTCATGATATAGCACTCTTTCTCCATGGAAAATGTTACACTTCGGGTATTTATGCGCCAATTTAAGGAGCTCACTCACGAAATTGGGCATCAATACATCATCGTCACATAACAAAACGAAAACTCTCCATTTACATATTCAAGGCATTTATTCCAATTATTAGTGACACTCTTACCCCCAAGATTGATTTCATTATAGTAGTATGACACTCTTTTATCAATAAGGAAAGGAACTACTACTTCCCTTAGATTTTGAGGGGAATGATCATCGACTATTATTACTTCAATATTTGGATAGTCTTGTGACAGTGCGGAAACAATAGCCTCTTAAAGCCATTTTTTTTTATAAGCCGGTATGGCTATACTTACTAAACCTGAAACCAATTTTTTTTCGTTCATAATTATAACTATAGCTTTAATATTTTCGCCACCAGATTATCTAAGTCATTCTGCTGACGTTCCTTCACCTTTTTATACTGACAACTTGACATTTGAGAATAATGTTCATAATTGTGCTCATCAAGTTTTAATAATGCGTTAAAAATAGCAGATTCATAAAAAGGAGAAAATATATAGGAGCATCACCCAAGACTTCTGGTATAGAGCATACATTTGAAGATAGAATAGGTTTTCCAAAAACATAGCCTCTAACGGAGGGTAACCGAAGCCTTCAAAGACAGATGGATACAATAAAGCATAACAATTTTTATAGGCTTCCTGTAAAATCTCCATCGTTCAAAAAATTTCAAATCTATATGATTTGAAAACAATTCATCTTTAAATCCAACAGTAACAATATAGAAATCTTTTCTAGTGCTAGAATATGAACGAAAGGCTCGCAATGCCTTTATTGCATTCTTGTTTTCACGCCCAGCGTTGACTATTAAATAGTATTTTATTCCACTAATTATCAAGTGATTCAGTTTGCCGTCGCTTATGTCTTTAGAATCACTTGCCATATCTTTCTTATATATACGCTCTGGACTATACCTTACATTTACTCTATCTTCTGGTATATGAAAATTATATAACAAAGAGGCCTTTGAATAGTCTGATACAGTAACTAATTCATTGTCAATCCTTTTATTGAATAAATTCCATTGCAGGTTTAATGTCACAAAACCATTTTCTAACACCCCATGCTCCCTACAATGTAGTAACCACCTGCAAAATCGAATTGTAGGTGATTTTATACTCCAATAAATTTTCTTGCCGAACGGACCATGTTCTCTATATCTAAAAATATCATTACCATTTAACGATAAATAAATACCTATATCGTTATTATAAATCTCTTCCCAAACACAATCATGTACAACGATTATTGACCGACAAATATATTGGGAAATATCTGGATGCGAGCCTCCACTATGGGCACAAGCTAAAAAAAAATATATCAAAGTCAAGTCTATTTATTACAGCTGAACCTAACTGATAATCTACAAAACGCACTTGATTATGATGAAACTTATTGGGAGAAAATTCCTCATACGATGGTAAGCCCTTGCTATCATATAAACAGTAGATCCAAACGTCTTTGAGTATTTCTGTCTCTATTCTTTCCAATAGCGCATAGAATATCCTGCGAGTATATTCGGAAGCTCCATTCTTATAATGTAAAGTTAAAAAATCAAATAAGATTTTCATGAAAAATACATAAATCTTTTGAGTTACAGAACCTATATTATTATCAAATACTACATTTTACTTTTTTAAGCTACGACCATAGGCGAACATCAAAACAGATTTCATCTTGTTTTAAAAAGTTGTTAGTATCAAGTATCATTTTATCGTTCCAATTAAATCATATATAACATAAGGAACATACTACGTAATAGCATGATTGGTTATGCTATTATGTTTTAGAAAAAAAAATTTATTTGTTATTGATAAAGTATTTTCAAGGAATTAGGATTCATTCATATGATTCAAGTCCAAAGAAACCTTCCGAACTAGCAATCATTGGATGTCCAAATTGTTCCATACCTCCTTCTACGTGTATGTTAGCACATCGCTTTGCCCATAAAGTTCTGTTGATATTTCCACGAGCGCGAGTATTAACCTCAAACTCAAGTATATAATCACCCTTGCTTATATAACGGGGGAGACGTATTCTTCTATGTAACGAGAAGTTGCCCACAGGGACGTCTTCTACCACTCCTTTATATGCTCCCTCTGAAAATGTAGCCATTGCCACCGCACTCATATTGAAGAATTTCAATTGGATATTTGCTTTGAACGGTTCAGTTGTTGTCCCTTCAAAAAGAATATCAAGGTATTCTTGGTTACTCTTGATTGTACTTTCTGTATAAGGAGTTTCGTTTATTTCAATAATTTTTTACTGTAATAAACGAAGCAAGCTGATCAATATGGTCGGTTATTAGTCCATGTTCAAGATGAGTATTATTCTGCAAATAAAAGTTTACTGCATCATTACTACTACCATCATATGCCAAAGTGCCATTTAATAGTACTATCCCTCTTGTACACAAACTTTTCACCGCCGCCATATTATGACTCACAAACAACACCGTCCTCCCTTTGCCTTTCGATACGTCCTGCATCTTGCCGATAGCTTTCTTCTGGAATTCGGCATCGCCTACGGCAAGTACCTCGTCTACTACCAGTATTTCCGGTTCCAAGAAAGCGGCGACGGCAAAGCCTAGGCGGACGGTCATGCCGCTGGAATAGCGTTTCACAGGAGTATCTATGTAGCGCTCGACACCGGCAAAGTCGACTATTTCCTCCAGCTTGCGGGAGATTTCGTGGCGGGTCATGCCCATGATGGAACCGTTCATGTAGATGTTCTCACGGCCGGTCAGCTCCGGATGGAAACCGGTACCGACTTCCAAAAGGGAGGCAATGCGGCCACGGGCACGGATGGCTCCTGTGGTAGGAGAGGTGATACGCGATAGAAGTTTCAACAAGGTGGACTTCCCGGCACCGTTCTTTCCGATAATGCCCACCACATCGCCTTGATGCACATCGAAAGTGATGTCCTTCAAGGCCCAAACATATTCCGATGCACCTTTCTTGTTGCGGTCATTGGTCTCGCCTATCTTCAGATAGGGGTCTTCCTGGCGGAGGACAGCTGTTTTCCACCAGCGGTTGAGGTCGTGGCTCAGTGTGCCGGTACCGACCAGACCGAGTTTGTAGAGTTTGCCCACATGGTCAAACCGGATTGCTATATTGTTCATTCTTATTCTCTTTTTTGATTCAGTTATTTATACCGTATCCATAAAGTTGCGTTCCACCCGGCTGAAGATGATCACTGCGCAGAACAGGGTGGAGAGCATGAACAAAGTGCTATATGCTAATCCGCCCCAATCAAATGAGCCACACCCCATGCAGCTATATTTGAAGGTCTCGAATATGGGTGTCAACGGGTTGAGCGCGATGATGTCACGGTATTTTTCCGGAGCTGCGTTTAGCGGATAAATGACCGGAGTGGCATACATAAATAGTTGCAGGCCGAAAGTGACCAACTGGGTAAGGTCACGGTATTTGGTGGTCAGCGCTGATATGATCAACCCCCACGACATGGCATGGAATGCGGTTAGGAATATCAGGAACGGAAATAACAGCAGGGCGGCATTGACATGCAGTGAAGCTCCTTTCACATAAAAATAGAGATACATGGCAATGAACAACAACAGTTGTATTCCGAACTTGATCAGGTTGGAGGTGATGCCGGACAACGGCACGACTAGACGGGGGAAATAGACTTTGCCGAACACACCCGCATTGGCAGTGAACACATTGGAGGATACGTTGAACGCGGAACTGAAATAATTCCACAGCATGATACCTGCCATGTAGAACAAAGGCTGTGGTACTCCGTCCGTTGAGATACCTGCCAAGCCGCCGAATATGAACATATACATTACGGTAGTGAAGATTGGTTGGATGAGGAACCAGAGAGGACCCAGAATGGTTTGTTTGTATACGGTGACGATGTCGCGTTTCACGTACATATAGTATAGGTCACGGTACCGCCATATACCTTTCAGGTCTATATCCAGCCATTTTTTCTTTGGTTTTATTCTATTGTCCAGTTTTCTTTAGTCATTTTTTTGAGATCTTGTTTTTTCAGGAGCATTTGTCCAGATAGAGCACACAGTGCTGCTGTTTGTGGTCGCTCCAGGGATTGGAAATCAGTAGGTAACGATTCACTTGGAATGCAGGTGAACAGAACGTATAATCTATTCGTAAAAAACCGCCCCAGCATTGGTAACTGCCGCTCCATGTCTGCCCGGCCTGGAGGAAGCAATCCTGTAGTAACCGGCTGATTTTCCGGTAAGCATACGAGGCAGGTGTGTCATTGAAATCACCGCACACGATGACCGGATAAGGGCTCTCGGCGATGGCTTTTGTCAAGAGATCGGCTTGCCGGTTACGCTGGACGGTGTGGTGGCGCATCGCCTGAAATCTGTCTTTCATTGAGTATGATTCATTCATGCCTGTAGTTTGCAGATGGACGTTGAATAACCGGAAAGTTTGCCCTGTCATCTGGATATCCGCTTGAAGTATTTTGTTGTAGCTGTTTGGAAAGTAGTACTCTTGAACGTTTCCGATAGGCCAGCGGCTGAAGACGGCCAGATTAAGGACTTCATCTTCCCGCGAGTTGATGATGCAATAGGGATAATCAGGAAAAGCAGCCCGAATGGTGTCCCATGCCAGAAGATTGGTATGAGGACGTTCTTGCAGACAGACGATGCCGGGTTGCAGGACACGAATGCTATGGGCGGCCTTTGTCAGAGTGTCTTTGTTCAGCCTGAACCCTTCGGTATTCCAGCAAACCAATTTCAGCTGATTGGAATCCAGCACTTTTTCTTTGTGCAGGAAATGAAACGGGAACTGACATGCTAGAACCGGCAGACTCCCCAATAACAAAAACAAGTAAAGCATCCACCAGCGGTTGTGCCTCCAGAGCAGAATCGCGAAAATAATTCCATCGGCTATGCATATAGGAATTGCCGATAGACTGATGAGGATAAAATTTCCGGCCCACTCGGGAGTGAAGCAGGGGAGAAATATCAACAGCAGTGTCAGACCGCACAGGATACTTCCCGACAGACAGTTAAATACGCGCATTGTTGGCAATCAGACCTTCTAAAGCTTCGAGTTGTTTTCGGGTTAACCTCAATTGGTCAAGCATGGGCCGGTAACGTTCCAAATGGTGCAGATCTGTACCCACAAAATCGTACATTCTCTGTTTTAACAGCTTCTCGCTGACCACTTTGGGGTGCGGACCATAATAGCCGCTCAGTGACATCAAATTAAGTTGAAAGCTGTAACCTTTTTCTTTCAACTGGAGGTAATCTTTTTCTCCCATGTACAGGTAACGCTCCGGATGGGCGATGACCGGTTGGTAACCGGCATTCCATACTTTCATCAGGATATCCAGCAAACCGGGAGGAGGGTACATGTAGGATGTTTCGACCAGCAGGTGGCTGCTGCCCAAAGGTAGCACTTCTCCATCCAACTTGTTTGTAAAAGCGGCATCCATCATATATTCAGAAGACAGCCGCAGATTCAACGGGCCGGAATAGGCTGCCTTCAACACGTCGAACTGTTGCTGCAGCTTCTTGTTCAGCGTGGGATAATCCTCCATGATATGGGGAGTGAGCCACACTTCCCGTAACCCTATGGATTCCATATAGCGTAGCAGGGACAGACTGGTATTTATGTCGGGTGAACCGTCATCCACTCCGGGAAGAACATGGGAGTGGATATCGGTCATACCCTTCATTAAACCAGAATTAATCAAATTGTATTTGGACTTGAATATACCAAACATCTTTCTTCTTAAGGTTTCAGGATTTCTTTTTGAACAATCGTTTCCAGCTTGATTCGGAACCATCCACATAACCGTAGCCATATCCGTAACCGTAGCCGTATCCTCCGTATCCGCTTGTTTTTACTATAGCACCGTTAAGTACTAACGACATATTGTTCAATTGTCCGCTACGGTATATTTTTTCCAACTCCGGCAACATGCGGCGGTCTAGCTTGCCAACCCGTACCACGAAGATGGTCAAGTCGGCTATGCGGTTGGTGATGGCGGCATCGGCCACTACTCCTACAGGCACATTGTCGACAAAGATATAGTCATAACGGTTACGCAGTTCGGCAATCATCACTTCCAATTGTTCGCTGAGCAATAGCTCTGATGGGTTGGGTGCGATGGGACCGGCCGGAATGAAATCTAGGTTTTCACAGATTTCGTTGTGCTTGATGATTGCATCCGTCGTGGCCTTGCCTGCCAGGAAGGAGGTCATTCCTTTTTCTTCTGTATGAAGGCGGGTATGTGAAGTCAAAGTCCCTTTACGGATATCCATGTCAATCAGGATGACTTTCTTGTCGGTTTGCGCGAAACTGGCCGCCAGATTGCTGGATACGTATGTCTTGCCGGCACCCGGTCCGAACGAACTGAAAGTGACGACTTGCATGTTCTTTGACTTGACACGCATAAAATCCATATTGGTGCGTATTATACGGAAGGCTTCCGATACAATGTCACGCCCCTGGGCACGGACAGCGATGCCATGCGCTGGTTTTTTTATTCTCTATCTTCCTTTTGGATGAATCCTTGGGTATTTCGCCTAAGAAAGGAACGGTTACAGCATCCTCGATGTCCTTGCGGTTGCGTATGCGGGTATCGAAGAACAGGAACAATAGCAGGACAATTGCCGGCAGGGCGATTCCTTTCATGATACCTGCCATGATCATGCTGCGTCCGTTGGGAGAAATCGGAGTATCCCCTCCTCCGGCAGGGTCGAGTACACGGGCGTCGGTTTCGGTGGTGGCCTGGCCCAGCGCATTTTCTTCACGTTTGTTCAATAGATAGAGGTAAAGTTCCTCTTTGATGCGTTGCTGACGTTCGATAGAAAGCATCTGTTGCTGTTGTCTGGGTATGTTGGTCACCCGCCACTGGGCTTCTCCGGCCCTGCTTCGGGCCTCGTTCAGTTTCACATCGATGCTGACAATCATGTTGTCGATGGCCCGGATGATATTCTGTCGCATGGCAATCAGATTCTTGTTCAGTTCCTGGACGATGGGGTTTTTGGTCACTGCTTCCTTCTATCAGTTTGTCCCGTTTCAACTTGTTGGCGTTGTAGGCCGCTATCTGGGTTTCAATGTTGATGTCGGCTATGCCGGTGTTTGAAGGGATAAGCTCAGTCTCTTTGGATGGGTCCACTAGGTAGCCCTTGATGTAGCGTGCCATGCGTGCCTGCAATTCCAGTTCCTGAGTGGTCGAGCTGTACTGCCGTTTGTCTGACATGGACATGGAAGCGGCCGAACCGATATCAATAATATCATTGTTTTGTTTGTAAGACTGAAGTTCGTTTTCCACGCCTCCTAGTTCTTTTTCGATGATGACCAAACGCTCGTTGATGAAGTTGGAGGTATTGATGGCTATCTGGTTCTTATCTTTGATAGTCTCTTCATTATACACTGTAATCAGCATATTGAGTACATCTTCGGCACGGGCGGTGGAGTAATCACGGAGTGACAGGTAGAGGATGGAGGCATCATTCTCGGCCTGACTGATGTTCAGGTTGCTTCTGAACAGGCTGGCCATTGTGTCCGTACTCTGCCGGCGTATCGTAATCGGTGTGTTGAACCACTTGTCTGTATAATATAAGGTGGGTGAGACCACTATTTTTCCTACGGGCGACTGGATAGTGTCACCCAGATTGGCCGTCAGCGTTATACTTGTGGCGTCTGTCGAGAAATCGGATAACCGGACTTGCTTCCTGTTCAGGATTCTGACTGTCAGGCTGAAATCAAGATGATCCTCTTCTTCCGGGAATGAAACCTTGACAGGGGCTTGCGTATAAAGTTCCTCCTCACGCAAGTCATCCATGATGAGGTAGCATACATTGGCGTGAAGACGGTTCACCACATCGCGCATGAGTTTGTGTGACTGGAATTGCAGGATCTCATTGGATACATTGGTATATGAATAGGTGTTAAAACGGTCCAGCCCGCGACCGATGTTGTTTGAATAGGCGTCCTTTATCATGACGGTGGCTGACCGTGAATAGATAAAGGGAAGTTTGGCATATTGATACCATGCATATCCGCCGAACAGACTGACCGACAATACAAACCAGTACCATTTGGACAACAGGTACATGATGATGTCAACGGGGTTGATATTGAATCCTCCCCCGCTTAAGGTCTTATCTCCCGACATATCTTTTTGTTTCACTCATTCTTATCATGTCGTTTCTTTTTTATTTAGTATGTTAACAACACCAGTGAGGTGATTGTGGTGATGAAGGACAGGATCATACTCCACGTGCTCAGTTTTCTCTGGGCCTGTTCGGTGGCCTTCATGTTGGTGGGTTCTACGTAAACGATGTCATTCTGTTGCAGGTAATAGTAAGGCGATGTGAAGATGTCTTTACTGCGGATGTCGTGGAACAGGATTCGTCGCTTGTTCCCATATTCGCGGATGACGGCGATACGGTCCAGACGGGATCGGGGGGTCAGGTCTCCGGCCATGGCAAGAGCCTCCAGAAGAGTGATGCGGTCGCCTTTCACTTCAAAGGTTCCTACATGTCCAACTTCTCCTAGCACGGAGAATTTGAAGTTCAAGAAATTGACGGTGACCATAGGATCTTTCAGCAATTCTTCGTTGATCAGTCGTTTTTTTATCAGTTCGGTTAATTGTCGGCGGGTCAGTCCTTCCACATGCAGTTGTCCCAGCACAGGAAAGTCTATATTCCCGTTGATATCCACTAAATAACCTTTTTCTTTTTCATCACTTAATACCCCCACTTCATTGTTGGAAATGCTTCCGTCTGCTTCTACAGAATAGCTTCTGCTTCCGGACATATTGAAAGGCAGGGACAGTTCTGGGTTTTTGCTGTTCACAATAATACTCAATCTGTCATCCCTATGGATGATGGCTTCATATTTTTGAACCATAGGATATTCCTGTAGTTCATCCATATCTTGTAAATAGACAAAATCTTTGCGTGAAGCGCACGAACTAAAAAT
>ENA-OPYU01000600-OPYU01000600.1-human-gut-metagenome-genome-assembly--contig:-NODE-600-length-13824-cov-3.089947_pt1 | contig 13824 bp, 19 predicted proteins | sample MGYA00242637_ERZ504482 | MGnify/ENA primary metagenome ERZ504482 (study PRJEB26092, sample SAMD00036237) | human gut metagenome | host: Homo sapiens | study: EMG produced TPA metagenomics assembly of...
TGTCCTTACCGTATTATCCGAAATGCGGATTTGACCATTGATGAGGATGAGGCAGCAGATTTATTAAGTGAGATTCAGAAACAGATTAAGAAACGTCAGTGGGGAGAAGTCATCCGCCTGGATGTAGACGAAAAAATGGATTCCCGTCTTTTGAAGATTTTAAAACAGAGTTTCGCATGAAAGAGGAGGACATTTATGCAGTGAATGGCCCTCTGGATTTGACGTTTCTTATGAAAATGTATGGGCTGGAAGGCTTTGAGGAGCTGAAAACACCTGCTTATGTGCCGGCGCCGGTTCCTCAGATGATGACAGAGGAAGATATTTTTTACCCAGATTCGCAGACAGGATATTTTGCTTCATCATCCTTATATGACCTTTAAGCCAGTGGTGGATTTTGTGCGCCAGGCTTCCAAAGACCCACAGGTACTTGCCATTAAGCAGACTTTGTACCGGGTCAGCGGAAATTCACCTATTGTGGCAGCTCTTGCTCAGGCAGCAGAAAACGGAAAACAGGTGACCGTGCTGGTAGAGCTAAAGGCCAGATTTGACGAAGAGAACAACATTGTCTGGGCGAAGAAGCTGGAAAAAGCAGGATGCCATGTTATTTATGGCCTTCTTGGGTTAAAGACCCACAGTAAGATTACCCTTGTGGTGCGTAAGGAGGAAGAGGGAATCCGCAGATATGTGCATCTTGGAACCGGGAACTATAATGATTCTACTGCAAAGCTTTATACAGACTGTGGAATTTTGACTTGTTCCGCCAGGATTGGAGAGGATGCTACTGCAGTCTTTAACATGCTTTCCGGTTATTCGGAACCAAGAAGCTGGAATAAGCTGGTGGTAGCTCCCCTTTGGATGCGGAACCGTTTCCTGCATTTAATTGAAATGGAACGGGAGCGGGCTCTGGAAGGGAAAAAAGCCAGAATTGTAGCGAAGATGAACTCCCTGTGTGACCGGGATATTATTGCAGCCTTGTATGCAGCAAGTGCGGCAGGGGTTCAGATTGATTTGATTATCCGGGGCATCTGCTGTCTGAAGGTGGGAATTCCCGGTATCAGTGAGAACATTACAGTACGTTCCATTGTGGGTAATTTCCTGGAACACAGCCGCATCTTTTATTTTTACAGTGACGGAAGAGAACAGATTTTCATGGGAAGTGCGGACTGGATGCCAAGAAATCTGGATAAACGTGTAGAGATTGTATTTCCGGTGGAAGATGAGAAAATCAAAGAAGAGGTCAAACATATTTTGGAGATTCAGCTTGCAGATAATGTGAAGGCACATGTGCTTCAGAAGGATGGAACCTACGAAAAAATCGACAAACGTGGCAAGCAGCTGATAAATTCTCAGGAATATTTCTGTGAGGAAGCAACCAGGCGGGGTATGCTGCCGGAAAATCTTATTCATGACAGGATTTTTGTGCCGGCACAGGCGCCGGAGGAGGCGTAGACATGAAAGCCTCTGTCTGGAAGAAAATAAGAAGTTTTCTGGTGGACTGGGGAAAGCCGGTGGTTTTTGGACTTTTGCTGGCTTTTCTTTGTTCCCAGTTTTTTCAGAATTGCGGTGGTAGAGGGAGACAGCATGGAGCCCACTTTGCAGGACGGTCAGGTATTGCTTTTGCAGACTGGTTTTCTAAAGGAAGAGAATCTGAAACGTGGCGATATTATTGTAGCATCTAAGAAAATACCGGAGAAAACACAGATTATTAAGCGGGTGATTGGTCTGCCGGGAGAGCATCTGGAAATTTTGGATAATGAGGTTTACATTAATGGAGAAAAGCTGGAAGAGAACTACCTGGATGAGCCCATGAAAACAGAAAATCTGGATGTGTACATACCAGAAGGCAAGCTGTTTGTCATGGGTGATCACCGGAATGTATCTGCGGACAGCCGCATGGAAGCCATTGGGCTGGTGGATGTGAAAAGAGAAGTGATTGGAAAGTGTCTTTTTTAAAGAGAAGTGTGATGTAAAAAGAATAAGGATACCGTTTACGCTCAGTCTGCGTTCACCTTGAGACTGTAATTTCAAGGCGCAATCGACAGATTCGTCCAAACGGTATCTTTTTTTGTGATTGATTTAATCCTTTTGAACTGTTCGTGCGTTATATATTTTAGGAAGGAGGATTGATGCCATTGAATGATGAAAAATTAATTTTACAGATTCAACGAGGAAATACAGAATATGCAAATGAATTGATAGAAAAGCATTATCCCTCCATTCTTCGTTATTGTACTTGGCATTGCTATAATACAGACCACGCAGAAGATTTAACACAGGAAACATTTTTTAAGAGTGTTTCGTGATATTGATTCTTATGAACAACGCGGATCATTTAGAGCTTATTTATACACGATTGCGCATCATTTATGTATTGATGAAAACCGTAAACAAACCACACTGGAACTTGAAGATCATATATCCATAGAAGATAAAAATTTTACAGAAAATTGAGGATTGGGATCAGATAAGATATTTACTTAATTTATTAAATTCAGCACAACGGGAAGTTATTATACTTCATTGTGGAGAACAGTTTAGCTTTCGTGAAATTTCGCAAATTCTTGGTATACCTGCGCGAACTGTGCAAAGTCGTGTTAGAGCTGCGCTGATGATATTGAGAAAGGAGAAAAAGATAATATGTAAAAAAACATGAATTGCAGTCTATATTACAAAATGGTCCTGAACCAAAACGATTAAAAGCAACTCAACAGATATGCACTACAATATTAAATCAGCAAAAGCAGTTAAATCTTATACCTGAAGAACGAACAAAAATTTTGGCAGTTCCTGTCAGACGTTATGCGACATATAGGCTGGCGTTTATGGATATCTCAGGGAATCGTATTAATATTCATTTGTGCAGGCGTTTTTTTCAATTCTTAATACGCCGAATGTTATTTCAATGTTTATACCGTTGTTGATTTTAGCGTGTTTGCCCTCCTTTTATCAAAGTAGCATTTTTGGAATGGGAGAAATTGAAGCAGTCACAAGAGCTTCTGCAGCACAGATTATTTTAGCAAAACTTATATTAGCCGGAGCTGCTCAAATTGTCTGTTTAACGGTAATATGCTGGTTTGCTATTGTTGTTGCAGAATATCCGGTAACACTTATTCAGCTCATTATGTATGTCATTGTTCCGATTTTTAGGATGTTTAATATTGACACTTTGGAATATGAGAAAAAGAGAACGGTACGCAATACAATGCAGTGTTGTATCATGCTTGGGAGTAAGTGCTTTTGCAGGTACGCTTGCACATTGGTTCCCTGCAATTTACGATATTTCTGCAATAGGAGTTTGGTTTATAACATTTGTATTATTTATGGGACTTTTTTACAAAAGAAATATCGCTGCTGATAAAAACATGGAAAGAAGGTAAAATGTATGGAGGTATCGCTTGATAAGCTGACAAAACATTACAAATCTAAAATTGCGGTAGATTGTGTTAGTGCTACGATGACACCGGGAGTTTATGGTCTTTTGGGAGCAAACGGTGCAGGCAAAACCACTTTAATGCGTATGTTATGCGGTATTTTGGAACCGACAAGTGGAGATGTTCATTATAATGGACGCAGTATTTTTGAAATGGGAAGTGCATATCGCAATCTTCTGGGGTATCTGCCCCAAGAGTTTGGCTATTATCCAAACTATACGGCACAGGAATTTTTGCTTTATATTTCAGCATTAAAGGGCATTTCCCCGTTATCAATGCAAAGAAACAATCACGTGCATTGCTTGAAACTGTTGGACTAGAAAATATGGCACAAAAAAATTAAAACTTTTTCTGGTGGAATGAAGCAACGACTTGGGATTGCACAGGCTCTATTGAATAATCCGAAGATTTTAGTTTTAGATGAGCCAACAGCAGGTCTTGATCCCAAAGAACGTGTTCGGTTGAGGAATATTTTATCAGATTGGGCAAGTGATAAAATTGTACTACTTTCAACACATATTGTATCAGATATAGAAGCTATTGCAGATGAAGTGTTTTTGATGAAAAAAGGAACCTTTATTCTTCAAGGCTCTATTGAGGAACTTGTGTCATATGCACAGGGAAAAGTATGGGAATTAACTGTACCAGAACATGAATTAAAAAAATGGGAGCTTAAATATACAGTTGCAAATCTTCATCATTCGAATAGAGAGGATGTAACATTAAGGATTATATCCAATGAATGTCCATCTTTGGAAGCTGTGCCATGTAGGGCAACTTTAGAGGATTTATATCTGTCCTTTTTTCCGACAGAAGATGGAGGTGCTGAATAAATGGAATTATTCAAATATGAACATAGAAAACTATGGCGCAGAAAAAGTGTTCAAATAGGTGTGTTGCTTTGCTTTCTCTATATTGTGATTTTCGGTGGATTGCTTTCTTATCAATGGTTTACATTTGGCTCTCAAGATGACTTTACCAGTTCATTTGGAAATAATTTTGATGGATATTCTAATATTCGTCAAAAACAGGAATATGCCAAACAGTGGGAAGGTGATTTAACAGATGAAACTTTACAGGAAATGGTAAAGGATTATCAGGCACAAGTACAGAATGATGAAATTTCCGATTATGAAATGACAGATAGGAAGAGCTTAAATTCATGGGTTAAAATTCTTTGGCCGGAACTTGAAAAGGCAGATGAACCGTATCTTATGATCCGTTATGTTGATCCAACACAATTAACAAATTTTGAAGAACGACGGGAAAAAGCTCTGGAAAATTTTCTTTGATATAAAATTGGCAGACAGATAAGAAGAAAGAATATTTCTTAAATATGGACGAAGAGGTAGAATTTCCTTTGCAATATCGTTGGACTGAGGGGTGGGCTTTTATTACATCTGATTTTATAAGCGGCTGCGGTGTTGTTTTTGCTATTTTTCTTGCGATCGCGATTGCACCTGCATTTTCGGGAGAGTGGCATAATAATACAAAAGGCACTCATTTCAACTACCAAAAACGGTTGGAGGAAATTAGCGGGTATCAAGGTGCTTGTTTCACTCTTATTTGCATTAGAATTATATGCAATTATTGTATTCAGTTCTATTTTTCTGCAAATTGTTTTTTTGGGTACAGGTGGTGCAGATATGCCGATACAGTGCATTAAGTTGATTGCCACTGCGCCTTGGACTGTATTACAGGCAGAAATATATGAGTATGCTTATCTGCTGTTAGCAACGCTTGGATATACGGGTATTATTCTGTTATGTTCGGCGCTTACACGATCCAACTATGCTTCACTTTTGCTTAGTTTAGCAATAGTTTTTGTTCCGATGTCGATTGCACAATTTTTACCACTGTGGGGACAAAAAGTTCTTGAACTTGTCCCGTTTGTAGGTGACCCAACAGATATTTTCCGAACAAATGCGTATAGCCTATTTGGAAAAACGATATGGTCACCATATTTGCTACTTACAATTCCTGTTACTTTAGGAATTGTAAGTTTGCCTTTTGCAATTCGTGTATGGGCTAAACGATCAAAGATATGATATTCGGCCAAACGATGTCCCTATTCGATTCTTTAAGAGCGAAGGCTTTCCAGGACCGTGTATGGAATTTTCAGATTGCCCTTTCCTGTGCCAAGATGGATAAGGGGTTTGTTGCTACCATGAAAATCACTGCCGCCAGAGGATTTTAACTGGTATTTTTCTGCCAGACGTGCCATGGATGTCTGGTCAGAATGTGTGTAGGTAGAATAAAAAACTTCCAGGGCATCCAGATTGGATTTCTTTAGTTCTAAAATCAGTTCTTCCAGTCTTGGCATGGAAAAATCTGCACAGTACGGGGTGGGCAAAAACAGCAATACCTCCGCACTGGTGAATCAAGTCAATAGTCTGGGCCGGTGTAACTTCTTCTCTTGGAACATAGCATTTGGCATGGTCACCTAAGTAGCGGTCAAAGGCTTCCCGCATGGAGGGAATTTCACCATTGTCCACCAGAAATCTGGCAAGGTTTGCGCGGGTACAGGTGCTGTTTGGAAAAGCGTTCTGTACAGATTCCATAGAGATGTGAAAGCCTTCTTTTTGAAGAAGGGCAATCATTTTGATATTGCGCCGGGTTCGGGAACTTTGGAATTTAGCCAGAGTTTCCTGAAAACCGGCGTCTTTCCAGTTAAAATCAAGTCCTACAATATGAACACTGCTACCGTTCCAGGTAGAAGAAAATTCAATGCCGGGAACCAGTTCTATATGATTCTTAATCGCTGCCTGTTCTGCTTCTTCTAATCCTGCAGTAGTATCGTGGTCTGTTAGTGCGATTGCTTTTAAATGCTGTTCCTTTGCAAGAGAGAGAAGCTCAGTTGGGGTTAAAGTACCGTCTGAGGCAGTGGAATGTGTATGAAGATCAATCAAAGAGTTCATGTTATATCCTCCGTTTTTTGTATAACAAAAAAGGAAATATCCTTCCGAATATTTCCTTAGCAGTTCGTACGGGAATCGAACCCGTGTTTCCGCCGTGAGAGGGCGGCGTCTTAACCGCTTGACCAACGAACCGTGCTTGATTATAATACATCAAACCTTTTTAAATGTCAACACATTTTTGCAAAAAATACAAAATAAAAAAGTGTTGACATATAGAACGTATGTTCTGTATAATGAAAGAGAAAAGAAAGGTTTGAAAATATCATGGAAATGAGATATGATACAGAAGACCTTATCGTGGGAGAATTTACGGATAAGTGAGAAAGGATAAGTAATATGGCGTGGGAGTTTGTTGTTTTAGACTGGTTTCAAAGTATTCAGAATCCTGTACTTACAAGTATATTAAAGTTTGTCACCATGCTGGGAGAGGCCGGATGGTTTTGGATTCTTCTGGGAGTGCTTCTTTTATGCTCCAGAAAATACAGACCTTGTGGTGTAGCAGTGCTTCTGGCGCTTTTGCTGGATCTTGTTTTGGCAAATATTATTCTGAAGCCTCTGGTGGCAAGACCAAGACCCTGCTGGGTTCGTGACACCGTAGAAATGCTGGTGCGGGTTCCGAAAGATTATTCGTTCCCTTCAGGACATACCATGGCTTCTTTTGCGGCGGCAGGAGCTTTATATTTTACAAAGCGTACCTGGGGATGCTGGGCAATGGTTCTGGCTTTTTTTTGGGGATTTCCCGTTTGTACTTTTATGTACATTTTTCCGACAGATGTTCTGGCAGGACTGTTTTTGGGACTGCTGTGCGGATACCTGGGAGCGCTTTTTATGAAAAAGCAGGCAATACAAATTTGGAAAGTTATATAAGGAAGGATAGAAACATGGCGAAGAAAATGTCTATGATGCCAGCAGCATTACTGTGCTGGAAGGTCTGGAGGCTGTGAGAAAACGTCCGGGAATGTATATAGGAAGTGTTTCACGCAAAGGACTGAATCATTTGATTTATGAAATTGTGGATAATGCAGTGGATGAACATCTGGCTGGATTCTGTAAGAATATCAGGGTAACTCTGGAAAAGGACGGTTCCGCAACCATTGAGGATGATGGAAGGGGAATCCCTGTGGGAATGCATGAAAAGGGTGTCTCCGCAGAACGCTTGGTTTTCACCACCCTGCATGCAGGTGGAAAGTTTGATGATTCGGTATATAAGACCAGCGGAGGTCTTCATGGAGTGGGATCTTCGGTAGTAAATGCCTTGTCCTCTTATCTGGATATTAAAATCAGCACAGGAGGATATGTGCATCATGACCATTATGAGAGAGGAAATCCAACAATAGAATTAGAGGATGGACTTTTGCCGAAGCTGGGAAGAACCAAGGCAACAGGGACTTTGGTGAATTTTCTTCCGGACCCGGAGATTTTTGAGAAAACCTGGTTTTCTTCTACGGAAATCAAAAGCAGGCTGCATGAGACTTCTTACCTGAATCCGGAACTTACCATTCTGTTTGAGGATAAGAGACAGCCGGAAGAGGAACGGATTGTTTTTCAGGAACCAGAGGGAATCGTGGGCTTTATCAAAGACCTGAATAAGAAAAGTGAAGCAGTGCATGACCCGGTTTATTTTAAAGGGGAGTGCGACGGAATTACCGTAGAGGCGGCATTTCAATATGTGAATGAATTTCGGGAGAATGTTCTGGGATTTTGCAATAACATCTATAACTCAGAAGGCGGAACCCATCTTACGGGATTTAAGACCACCTTTACCTCTGTGATGAATACCTATGCAAGAGAGCTGGGAATTTTAAAAGAAAAGGATTCAAATTTTACCGGCGCAGATGTGAGAAATGGCATGACAGCAGTGGTTTCCATTAAGCATCCGGCGCCACGATTTGAAGGACAGACCAAGACCAAGCTGGATAATCAGGATGCAGCCAAAGCTGTGGGAAAGGTAACAGGAGAAGAGATTGTTCTTTATTTTGACAGGAATCTGGAAACTTTGAAAAATATTCTGGCATGTGCAGAGAAGTCGGCAAAAATCAGAAAAACAGAAGAGAAGGCCAAGACCAATCTTTTGACAAAGCAGAAATATTCCTTTGACTCTAACGGAAAGCTGGCAAACTGTGAAAAAAGGGACCCTTCTTTATGTGAAATTTTTATTGTAGAGGGAGATTCTGCAGGAGGAAGTGCCAGAACAGCCAGAGACAGAAGTTTTCAGGCAATTTTACCTATCCGGGGTAAAATTCTTAACGTAGAGAAGGCCAGCATTGACAAGGTACTGGCAAATGCAGAGATTAAGACCATGATTAATGCCTTTGGATGTGGGTTCTCAGAAGGCTATGGAAATGATTTTGATATTGCAAAACTCAGATATAACAAAATTATTATTATGGCAGATGCGGATGTGGATGGGGCTCATATTTCTACCTTGCTGCTGACACTGTTTTACCGCTTTATGCCAGAGCTTATTTATGAAGGGCATGTGTATATTGCCATGCCTCCTTTGTACAAGGCTATGCCATCCAAAGGAAAAGAAGAATATCTCTATGATGATAAAGCTCTGGAGCGTTACAGAAAAACGCACAAGGGTCCGTTCACCCTGCAAAGATATAAAGGCCTGGGTGAAATGGATGCAGACCAGTTGTGGGAAACTACATTAAATCCAGAAACCAGGATGCTGCGTCTGGTGGAAATTGAGGATGCCAGAATGGCGTCAGAGGTAACTGAAATTCTCATGGGAACGGAAGTGCCTCCCAGAAAAGCATTTATTTATGAACATGCACAAGATGCAGAATTAGATATATAAGAGGTGCAGTATGGCAGAAATACAAGATCATATTATCAGAACAGAATATTCGGAAATTATGCAGAAATCCTACATTGATTATGCCATGAGTGTTATTATCGCCAGGGCGCTTCCTGATGTAAGAGACGGGTTAAAGCCTGTTCAGAGGAGAACATTGTACGATATGTATGAGCTGGGGATCCGGTATGACAGACCGTATCGTAAATGTGCCCGTATTGTAGGAGATACTATGGGTAAATATCATCCTCATGGGGACAGTTCTATTTATGACGCCCTGGTGGTTATGGCTCAGGAATTTAAGAAGGGACAGCCCCTGGTGGACGGACATGGAAATTTTGGTTCCATTGAAGGCGACGGGGCAGCGGCTATGCGATACACAGAAGCCAGACTGCAGAAAATCACCCAGGAAGTCTATTTAAGCGATATGGATAAGAATGTGGTGGATTTTGGGAACCAAATTTTGATGAGACGGAGAAGGAACCAGAGGTACTTCCGGTACGGATTCCCAATCTTCTGGTTAATGGCGCAGACGGAATTGCAGTTGGAATGGCTACCAGTATTCCGCCTCATAATCTGGGAGAAGTGATTGACAGCGTCATTGCCTATATGAAAAAATAATGATATTACGGTTCAGGAGCTTATGCACTTTCTTAAAGGACCGGACTTTCCTACAGGGGGTCTGGTGGTAAATAAGGATGATTTGCTCTCCATCTATGAATCTGGAACAGGCAAGATAAAACTCAGGGGAAAAGTGGAGGTTGAGAAGGGAAAGAATGGAAAAAATCTTCTGGTCATCACAGAAATCCCCTACACCATGGTGGGAGCCAATATCGGGAAGTTTTTAAATGATGTTGCCTCTCTGGTAGAGACCAAGAAAACCACAGATATTGTAGATATTTCCAATCAGTCTTCCAAGGAAGGTATCCGCATTGTTCTGGAACTGAAAAAAGGCGCGGATGTGGAAAATCTCAAGAACATGCTGTATAAAAAGACCAGATTGGAAGATACTTTTGGTGTGAATATGCTGGCTGTTGCAGAGGGCAGGCCGGAGACCCTGGGACTCAGGCAGATTATTGAGCATCATGTGGATTTTCAGTTTGACGTTGTCACCAGAAAGTATCAGAATCTGCTGAAAAAGGAACAGGAAAACAGGGAAGTGCAGGAAGGTCTGATAAAAGCCTGTGATGTCATTGATTTGATTATTGAGATTTTAAGAGGAAGTAAGAGCAGGGAACAGGTGAAAAACTGTCTCATAAAAGGTGAAACAGAGGGAATCCGGTTTAAGACCAAGACCAGCCAGAAGCAGGCGCAGAAATTGCATTTTACAGAGCGCCAGGCTTTGGCAATTCTGGATATGCGGTTGTATAAACTGATAGGTCTGGAAATAGAGACTCTGATGCAGGAACATGAAGAAACCATGAAACGGATCGCAACATATGAAGATATTCTGGCAAATTATGATTCCATGGCGGCTGTGATTATAGAAGATTTAAAGAAGATTAAAAGAGAATACGCAAAGCCAAGACGTACTGTTGTAGAGAATGCGGCAGAGGCGGTCTATGAAGAAAAGAAAATAGAAGAAATGGAAGTGGTATTCTTAATGGATCGTTTTGGGTATGCCAGAACCATAGATAAAAACACCTATGAGAGAAACAAGGAGGCAGCAGACAGCGAAAATAAATATGTATTCTCCTGTATGAATACAGATAAAAATCTGTCGTTTTTACAGATTCAGGAAGAATGCATAGCATCAAGGTGCTGGATCTGCCTTTTGGAAAACTCAGGGATAAGGGAACACCGGTGGATAATGTGAGCAATTATGACAGCGCACAGGAACAAATTGTTTATGTGGGATGTCTGGCTGGCATTAAGGAAGGAAGGTTGTGTTTTGTTACTGCAAAAGGTATGGTAAAGCTGGTAGCAGGCAGTGAGTTTGATGTATCTAAAAGAACCATAGCGGCTACAAAGCTGGGAGAAGAGGATACTGTAATCCTGGTGCAAAATGCAGAACCCATGGAGCATCTGGTTATTCAGACAAGGGATGGTTACTTCTTGAAGTTTTTAAAAGAAGAGATACCAGAGAAAAAAGAAAACAGCGCTGGGTGTCAGGGGGATACGTATGAGTGAGAAGGATCTGGTGGAACATGCATATATGCTGGAAAACAGAACAGAGTATGAGATTGAGACAAAAATAAAAAGGTGGATTTTAAATAAACTGAAACTGGCAAAACGGGACACAAAAGGCACAAAAATCCGTGTTTGACAGATAAGGAAGGCAGGGATGATGTGGAAGTCAAAAGGAAGATAAAACAAAGTATTCTGGTGCTTCTTTTGCTTCTTGGCCTGTGTGGATGCAGAATGGAGGATATACCGGGAGTGGGAAATCTCTCTGGGGTTGAGACAGAGAGCACAGTTACACAGCAGCAGGCAGATTTGTATTATGGATATCAGACCTTGTCAGAAGAAGAAAAACAGGTATACAGACAGCTTATGGCAGGCCTGGAAGCCTTTGAGAAAGAAATCAGAGTAGGTCCCATTGCCAAAGACAGACTGGAAGCTGTGGCAAATATGGTTATGACAGACCACCCGGAATATTTCTGGACAGAAGGAGGATTCCGGTATTACGAAGAAACCTGGCCAGGGGGCGGCACCACAGGTATGAAGGCGCTTCCTGACTATCTTATGAGCCAGGAGGCAGCAGCTCAGGTAAAGACAGAAATCGAAGCCACAGCAAAGGAATGGCTTTCGGGAATCCCTTCTGATGCAGATACTTATGAAAAAATTAAGTATGTATATGAGACTTTAATTCATAAGGTGGATTATGATGAAACCAGCCCGAATAATCAGAATATCCAAAGCGTTTTTCTGGGAAAAAGCAGTGTCTGCATGGGATATGCCAAGGCAACACAGTATCTTTTGAACCGGATGGGAATCTTTTGTACATTAGTAACAGGTACGGTTACCAATGGCAGTGAGGCAGGACATGCGTGGAACCTGGTGAAAATTCAGGATGCTTATTATTATGTAGATACCACCTGGGGAAACCCCGGATATTCAGCTGCAGAAGCTTCTGGAGTGGACATCTTTTACAGCTACCTGTGCTGCAATGACAAGATGCTAAAGCCCACTCACAAGGCAGATGGAACCATTCCGCTTCCTGTTTGTGAAGATGACAGCTACAATTATTATAAAAGAAAAGGCTGCTGGTATGAAGGCTATGACAGAAATCAGATGTATCAGGAACTGCTGCAGACGGTAAGCGCAGAAGCCCATACCACAGAACTGTGTTTTGCTTCCAGGGAAGCCTATGACCAGGCAGTGGCAGATATGGTAAATGGAACTTTGCTTCAGGAAGTGGTTCAGAATACAGGAAATTTATCTCCGGGTCAGCAGGTTTCCTGGCAGATTTATTATGGCGGATGGGATAATTTACTGATTATTGTGTGGAATTAAAAGGGAACAGAGAAAAAGGGGCTTGCATGTTTGGCAGAATAGTGCTATCCTTAAAGAGAACTTGATAATTACGATAGCATAAGAGTGGGCCAGACGGTCCACTCTTATCGTTTGTGTACCCTTTCTCAAAAGGGCAATTTTTGGAAAGAAGGTGAGAGCATGAGCAAAAGGGAGACTTATGAACAGAAAGCAGAAGCCCTGATTACCCCCATTGTGGAGGCACATGGGTTTGAACTGGTGGATGTGGAGTATGTAAAAGAGGGAAGTAATTATTATCTGAGAGCTTATATTGATAAGCCACAGGGAATTACTGTGGATGACTGTGAGGTTGTCAGCAGGGCTTTTTCACAGAAACTGGATGAAGAGGATTTTATTGAAGAAGCATATATCATGGAAGTGAGCTCACCGGGACTTGGCAGACCTTTGAAAAAAGAGAAGGACTACAAAAGAAGCATGGGCAAAGAACTGGAAATCCGTACCTACCGGGCGGTGAATCGGGAAAAGGAATTTTATGGTATTTTAACTGCATATGATGAAAACAGTGTGACGATTGATTGCGAGGGAGAGGAAAAGACCTTCCAGAAGTCAGATATTGCGCTGATTCGTCTTGCCTTTGATTTTTAAGAACCTTTAGACGATTTGTATATTTAGGAGGAAAGTGAAACATGAATACAGAATTATTAGAAGCGCTGAATATTCTGGAAAAAGAAAAATCTATCAGCAAGGACACACTGCTTGAGGCCATTGAGCAATCTCTGATTCAGGCATGCAAAAACCATTTTGGGAAAGCAGATAACATTAAAGTAAACATTAATCCACAGACCTGTGATTTCAGCGTGTTTGCAGAGAAGACAGTAGTGGAAGAGGTGCAGGACCCGGTGACAGAAATCAGCCTTGCAGATGCCAGAATGATGCATTCCCAGTACACTCTGGGAGATGTGGTAAACGTGGAAGTGAAATCAAAACAGTTCGGACGTATTGCTACCCAGAATGCAAAGAACGTGATTCTTCAGAAAATCCGCGAAGAAGAGAGAAAAGTGATTTTCAATCAGTATTACGGAAAAGAGAGAGACATTGTTACTGGTATTGTCCAGAGAAGCATGGGAAGAAATTATAAGTATTAATCTTGGAAAAGCAGAATGCAGTGCTTACAGAAAACGAAGCAGGTAAAAACAGAAAGTATTCCAGCCTACAGAGAGAATTAAGTTATACATTCTGG
>ENA-OPYU01000601-OPYU01000601.1-human-gut-metagenome-genome-assembly--contig:-NODE-601-length-13822-cov-3.150566_pt1 | contig 13822 bp, 14 predicted proteins | sample MGYA00242637_ERZ504482 | MGnify/ENA primary metagenome ERZ504482 (study PRJEB26092, sample SAMD00036237) | human gut metagenome | host: Homo sapiens | study: EMG produced TPA metagenomics assembly of...
AGATGAGATATCCCATTCGAAAGAAGTAAGACCCCTTGAAGACGACGAGGTAGATAGGGCAGAGGTGGAAGTGCAGCAATGTATGGAGCTGACTGCTACTAATCGGTCGAGGGCTTGACCAAAGGAACGGAAGTTCCAGTGGCAGAGTTGGAAGGTTTGAAGTTTTGTATATGTGGTTTTGAAGGTACATACCTTTAATATGGCCCAGTGGCTCAGTTGGTTAGAGCGCCGCCCTGTCACGGCGGAGGTCGAGAGTTCGAGTCTCTTCTGGGTCGTTGTTTCCAGTTGGAAACATATTAATTTATGGGATCTTAGCTCAGCTGGGAGAGCATCTGCCTTACAAGCAGAGGGTCATAGGTTCGAGCCCTATAGGTCCCATTTATTAAAAATAAAATATGGGCGATTTCCCGAGTGGCCAAAGGGGACAGACTGTAAATCTGCTGGCAACGCCTTCGGTGGTTCGAATCCACCATCGCCCATTAAATGCCGATGTGGCTCAATTGGCAGAGCAGCTGATTTGTAATCAGCAGGTTATCGGTTCGAGTCCGATCATCGGCTTAAACAGAATAACGCGGGGTGGAGCAGTCTGGAAGCTCGTCGGGCTCATAACCCGAAGGTCACAGGTTCAAATCCTGTCCCCGCTACTCATGCCCAGATAGCTCAGTTGGTAGAGCAGAGGACTGAAAATCCTCGTGTCGCTGGTTCGATTCCGGCTCTGGGCATTTTCCATGGAGCATTAGCTCAGTCGGTAGAGCACTTGACTTTTAATCAAGTTGTCCGGGGTTCGAATCCCCGATGCTTCACTATTAATTAAAGAATGGCTGAAATCCAATAACTATAAGGATTTCAGCCATTTTTGTATGGTATAGTTATATTCTATAGAGATTTTAAAGGGTTAAGATTTAGTCTCGTATTTTCCACAGGTAAGAAAAAAGTATTATAGTTATCCACAAAAAACATATTAAACCAGTTTGTGGGGACAGTACAATTATTTACAAATAGGATTTTCCATATCTGTGGAGACAATAAATTCGTGTTTATGGTTGGCATCATAAGAGGTACAACCTTTTAAAAGATGGATATGCTTACCACATCCAATATCCACAGCCTTTTCTGTTGTACCACAAAATTCGTGATGGTGACCATTACAAGAATCTGTTTTGAATTTCACTTCGTGAACATGGCTGCCTTCACATGGAATGGCATCACCGGTAACAGTTGCAAATCTATGATTGTGGGCATATTCGCAGCATCCGGAAATAGAGGTACTTCCGGTAATTTCGTGGTTATGCTGTTTCGGATAGCAATTTTTGTTTTCAGTATTTTCCATAATAATTAAATCATTTCTGCGTATATGAATGGTTGCAATAGTATACTATGCAAAAAGGGAAAAAAAAGAAACCAGAATCAATGAGGGGGGAAGGTTGATTCTGGTCTCTTTTTAATATAAATATTAAAAGAAGGAGAGCCGGCCTTTTATACCGGCATATGAAAAAGAAAAAGATTTTTGAAAAAAGTCTTATCGGCTTTTACAAGTAATACTATAAATCTTAATTGTGATGAATTTGTGTTTAAATGATAAAAGAAATGTAAAAAACCATTGGCATTTATCCCATTTTTGTATATAAATATAAATCAAGTTCTATTAGCATCTCATACTTTTTTAAATGATCTGACATTCTTTATTTATCCAAAATATTTAAAATTTCTAAGAGCTTTTTCTGATTTTCATGACTCATATTTTCAAGTACTGTTTTTAGTTCTGGAATAATAGCTTCTTTTCCTGTAGAGGATAAGCCTGTGAGGACATCTAAAGATACATTTAGATTTTTTTGGCATAGCTAATTAAAACATGTGCATTGCATTTATTAATGCCGCGTTCCATGGCAGATAAATAATTTTTGGATAATCCACAGTAATCTGCCATTTCTTGTTGTTGTATGTGGGCTTCTTTTCGGAAGTCCTGTAGTCTTTTATTAAGTCTTTTATTTTCTTCTGGTAATGCTTTCATTGTTATTCTCCTTTTTTTCATAGTCTTATTATAACTGTTTGAATGGAATCAGGTCAATGAGAAAGTAAAAAGATAAACAGATAAGAGGAGGAAAAATGAGAAAAATCATACGTTTGTGTGTAGGTGTAATGTTGATTTTCATAAGTTTAGGATTTTTTTTTCTATCCTGACTTTAGAAATTGGAAAATAAGAGAGGAGGTGAATCGTGTTGAAGAAGAGATAAAAATTTACCGTTCAAAAGTTGATGAAGAGGAGGCGATGCCATACAAAAATGAAATAACAGAAGAAGAGCTATATTTGGAAATGAAAAAAGTATAATCAGCGTTTGGTGACAGATGGACAAGAGCTTGTAGATGTTTGGAGTTATGAAGAGACACCCATTGAATTGAAGCATTTGAAAGATGTCAATCAAGTAATAGGATATATAGAAATACCTGACATGAAGGTAAAATTGCCATTATTGATAGGAGCATCAGAAGAAAATCTGGCAAAAGGCGCGGGAATTTTATCAGAAACCAGTATGCCGGTAGGCGGAGAAAATACAAACTCTGTGATAGCAGCTCATCGTGGGTGGAAGGGAAGTCCATATTTTCAGTATATAGAGAATATGAAACAGGGTTCCATAGTATATCTTCATACGTTGTGGGAAACCAGAGTTTATAAGACTGTGGATGTGAAAATTGTGGACTTTTTTGATTTGAATTCTATTTTGATACAAGAAGGAAGAGATATGGTGACATTAATGTCCTGTCATCCTTATGGCGTGCCAGGAGGAAAATTTCGTTATTTAGTTTATTGTGAGTATGTAGAGTAAAAAGAAACACAGAAGGAAATCACAGAAAAAGATAAGGGGACAATTTATGTGCCAAAGAAGAAATGAAAAATAAAGAAATATCATTAATTTTTTAAAATAGACTTGAAAAATAACGATAAAAAGAATTATAATTAACAATATAGTAATTGTATTCAGTTATATTTGAAATTGAAAAGGAGCGTATTATGAAGAAATTAGTTTGGAGAAAAATCGGAGTATTTGTTGCAGCGATATGTTCTGTAATTCTTTTAAAACAAGAAGTATTTGCTGCGTCAGAGGACATTATTGACATGACTCAAAAGGGAAGTTTGACGGTTTATAAGTATGATTTGACTGCTGCTGAAGAGGACGGGATAGATACTTCTGAGGAAAAGTTTGCAAATAATGGAAAAGAGGATGAAAAAGCAAAGAGAATTTAAAAATTATGTGATTTCAGGAGTTGAGTTTACATATCTTCATCTTGGAAATATTCATACGGAACATAAACAAAATGAAATACAGATTCTATATGATATTCCAGAAAAACTGGAAAAGATTTTGGGAATGGATAATAAAAGAGGAAATCATCAATATACCTCTACAGAGTTAAATTATTCGTTAAAGGAGTTATTAGCGCAAGAAACAGAAGGAAGAAATCAGTTAGAGCAGTATGTGAATCATGCAGACGAAAAGAAAAATATGCCTCTTACAGATAAAAATGGAAAGACATCGGTAACAGAGTTACCGTTGGGGTTATATTTGATTGTAGAAACTAAGGTTCCTGCAAATGTTCATACAACAGTAGAGCCATTTTTTGTCTCACTTCCTATGACGGATCATGAAGGAGAAGCCTGGTTTTATGATGTAGAAGTATATCCTAAGAATCAGACTAATATTCCGGATTTAGATAAGCTGATAAAACAGCATGATGACAATGGAAAATTGCCTTATGAAGACATTGCAACAGGATCACAGGGAGATATTATGGATTACATTTTTGTGTCACATCTTCCGAAAATTACATCAGAGGCAACGTATTTGACACAATATACATTTACAGATCAGATGGATATAGGATTGACGTATAACAAAGATGTAAGTCTCTATTTTTACAAAACAGAGGAGGAAGCAAGAAATCATGACAAAGAAAAAGCAATCCAAGTATGGGAAGCAAAAGAGAAGCTGTTTAAAACAGAATATCAAGGAGAAACTTCAGGAAAAAGTAAAATGATTATTACAATTACGAAAGAAGGATTAGAGAAAATCAATACGAAGCTATCCAATAAATGGATGGTTATTGCATATTCCTGTACCATAAATACAGACGATAGTCCTGTGTTGGGAGATTCCGGAAATATAAATGAGGTAACGCTGGAATGGAAACGTACCAATATGGAAGAAATTGACACGTTGGAGGATAGAGCGAAAGTTTATATTTTGGACTTAATATTCAAAAGATGTTTTCGGATCAGAAAAGGGAAATTTCAGGATGTAAAGTTTTTGTTGCAAAATAAGACAGATGGTTATTATTTAAAAGCGAAAGGAGAAAATGGAGTTTATTATATTACAGATCAGGAAAAAGGAACTTCTGAAAAAGAAGGTACCGTATTTAACCCGGGGGGTAAAAAAGGGAAATCTTACTATTAATGGCTTAGAAGCCGATACTTATATTCTAACAGAAATTGCTACAGCAAATGGTTATTCTCTTCTAAAAGAACCTATGGTGATTGATATCAGAAGCACTGTGGATGATATTATCCCATCTCGTACAACTCTATATGACATTTTAGATATCACAAATAATCCAAATAAAGAAGTAATAGAAACACCAGGAGAACGTGCAAGTGCATCAATAGATGGAACGAATACAACTATGAGCGAATTTCACTCAGAAACAGGTATCGTATCTGCTAATGGTAGGGTAGATATAGAAGTTATTAATAATAAAACATTTAAATTGCCACAAACAGGAGGATATGGAACCTGGATTTTTACGCTGGCTGGATGCGGAGCTGCTCTTGGTGGTGTGGTACTTGTAACAAGAAGAAGTAATAAGAAAGATGATTAATATGAAAAAAAGGGTTTGAGGTTCTGTTATTGTTTTTTTAGTGCTGTACTATTGATGGGATATCCTTATTTGGCAAACTATGTATTTGAACATGAGACAACATCTTTGGTAAATTCTGTAGAAAAAATAGAAGAGATGACGGATGACACAAGAAAAAGAAGAGAACAAAGAAAGTGTTAAGCAGTACAATGAAAAACTTTTTAGTAATGGTGTAAAACCTTTGCGACCCGTTTAAAGAAGAAAGCAAAAAGATAAGTACAGAAGATTATAGAGGACTTTTGTGTGTAAATTCAGAAGGAGTTATGGGAACAATTTCTATTCCTGCCATTGGGGTAAAACTTCCGATTTATCATGGAACTTCTGAAAAAATTTTGGAAAAGGGGATTGGACATTTAGAAGGAACATCTCTCCCTATAGGGGGAGAAAATACACATACTGTTTTAACGGGACATACAGGACTTAGCAATGCAAAGTTATTCACTGATTTGACAGAACTGGAAAAGGGAGAAGTATTTTTTCTGAATATTTTGGGAGAACAATTAGTGTATCAGGTAGACCAGATTCAAAAGGTTCTTCCAAGTAATCTGGAAGAACTTTATATAAAAAAGGGGAAAGATTACTGTACGTTGGTTACCTGTACTCCTTATGGAGTAAATACATATCGACTTTTGGTGAGGGGAACAAGAATACAACAAGGAGAAGACTTTATTGATTCTCAAAATATTAAGAAAAAGCATGTTGAATCAAAATGGATGAAAGAGTACGAGAAGGCATTAGAATATAGCTTAATTATATTTGGAGTCGGTTTACTTGTACTGTTTTTATGGAAAAAGAATAGGGAGAAAGGAAAAGGCTGTGTATAAACAGCAGGTGATTTATGAAGTATAAAAATAAGATTCTGACATTCTTAATTACAATGATTCTCATGTGGAAGTTGTCTGGTTCAGTGTTCCTGGCATATGGAAGCGCTGCTCAAAGTGGTCTGGAAAATGCTATAGGAGTTGATGCGTCTGTTACAGTACAGGAAACAAAAGAACCGTTAAATGTAAAGGATAAAGTGACATTAAATATACACGCAGAAAATACAACAGAAAAAAAAGAAGTGCTTCGTTTGTATTTTAGTGAAATAGAAGGAAATTTAACAGAGGATAAAAATCAATGGGGAATTTATTTGGATAAAGTAGCTCAACAGATAATTGTTCATGATTTTCAGGAGAAAGGAGAAATAGATATATCTGTAAAAAGTTTCCGGCAGGAAGAAACAGATGGAATTTTAAAACAATATAGAAATGATGAAACAGAAGAAGGAATTTATTATGCTGAATTAGAACTTCCTACAGGGACATATACAGATTTTTCTTTAACAGTTACATCCAAAATGGCAGGTAGTATTGCAGTAATTCCTGTTTTTGGAAAAGAAAGTTTTATTTATGGAAATGCCGCAGTAATCTGTTGGGAAGAAATAGAGCAGAGTACAAATCAGGAAGAAACACAAGATAAAGTGCAAGACGAAACTAATCTTGTACCGGAGATATGCAAATTTAGAACTTGTGTGCCAAAAAAAAGGTGGTGTTTTGCATCTCCAATATGGATTTGAAGAGGCACAATGGACAACCATTTACCCAAAAGAAAAGGGGTATGCTACAGCCGATACGATACCTGGTGGAGAACTGATACATACTGTTTTTGCAGCAGACCAGGGGTATGTAATTCAATCTGGAAGGATTTTATCAGAAGAGGGCGAAGAAATAGAGGTACTGGAAGACTGTGTAGGTAAGGAACGATATGAATACGACATAACTCTTTTAAATGAATCGATGACTCTGGAAGTGATTTTTGCTCAAAATGGTGTATTAACAGAGGAGGAGAGAGTTTATCAAGATGCGTTGGATTTTATTTATCACAGGGATTCCTGTGTAAAGGTGTTGGAAGATTCGGTTGGATATCAGGCGAAAGGAAAAGGGACAGGAATTCCTGATAAAGTCAAACTTGATGTGGGAGAAAAGATTTCATATCCTTCCCAACTTTATCATACCAGAGAATTTTATATTTCCGGCTGTGATGGGATTGTGGGAATTGGTTACTGCATGCAGCCAAATAAGAAAAATCCTTCCAGCGGCTGGTATTCGGATATCGAATCATTGGATGAGGCGAGACCAGATTATGCAAATACATACAAACTTGTTATGCTGACCAATTATGGAATGGAATTGCAGGAATTAGGAGATGTCTGGTTTGGGGAATTAGACCAGGGGAAAAAGACATATCGGGAAATTTATATTCATGCAGTAATTGGATATTTAGAAACGGGAAGCTTATTAGGACTTACAGGGACAGAACAGGGAAAAATTATTAAGATTGCAAATGAAGTATATGAAAAAGCAAACAGTGGGGAGATGGCAGGGATTTTAAAAAATTATAGGATTTATGCCATCAATGGCGGTGCCAGTCGGTATCAGGATATTTGTTTTATTATACAAAATGCTAAAGGAGGATTAAGCCTTCAAAAAGAGAGTGCTAATTTAGATTTAACGGAAAATAATCCTGCTTATAGTTTGGCAGGGGCTGTTTATGGCATTTATACAGATGCATCCTGCAAAAATGAGATTATGACCATGACAACAGATGAGAAGGGATATAGTACAACCGGAGATGAGATATTGGAGGATGGCACATACTATGTAAAAGAGAAAAGTCCTTCACCGGGATATTTACTGGATGAGACAGTGTATACATATGAGGTAGCAGGAGGAATAACCGCGCAGGAGAATCAGAAGATTTCAAAAGAACCGCCCAAAGGAGGGAGAATAGAACTGGAAAAAACCTTCAGCAGATGTGGGCATTACAAACGGCAATGCTTGTTACAATCTGGAAGGAGCAGAGTATAGCATTTATAAAAACCAGGAATGTACAGAATTTGTCACAAAAATAGTGTTAGATTCTGAGGGTAAAGGAAGTAGCGAGATTATTTCTTTGGGAGATTATTACATAAAAGAAACGAAGTCGCCAGAAGGGTATGAAACAGATGAGAAAGTTTATCCGGTTTCTCTGCAGGAAGAAGACAATGAAATTACAATAGCAATAGTTAAAGTTCAGGATTTTCCTGGATATGACAAGCTTGGAATTTCTTTAACTAAGGTTGGATATGGGGAAAACACAACAGAAATGCCCACCCTGGAGGGAACACAGTTTACAATTCAATATTATGATGGATACTATAGTAAAGAAAGTTTGCCAGATACAGCCAAAAGGGAATGGGTCATAGAAATAAAGAAGGAAGGAGAACAATACGCAGCAAAACTGAGTGATTCTTATTTAGTAGAACCTCTAAGTGATGATTTATACAAAGGGGCAAATGGAGAAACCATTCTTCCCTATGGAACGATCGCTATTCAGGAGACAAAGCCGGCTGCCGGATATACCTTAAAAGGAAGTTTAAAAGATAAGGAGGGAAATATTGTAGCGAAAGATGGAGAACTATTTGTATCGCAAGTGACGAAGAAGGATGGAACGGTAAAGCTGGAAGGTGGAAATCAATATATCGCGGAGGATGTTCCAGTGGAGGGAAGTATTAAAATTCAAAAAATTTGATACAGATGGGACTACACCTTTAAAAGGCGCTATATTTGAAATTAAAAATGGAAAAGGGGAAGTGCTTTATACAACAGAGTCAAATGAAAATGGAGAAATTTTATTTGAAAACTTGAAGCCAGATACCTATACCATAACAGAGAAAAAAACAGCACAGGGGCACACACTGCTGAAAGAGCCATTGGTTGTTCAGGTTCCTATGAGAATTACAGAAGAGCAGATAGAAGAACAGAATATAGATAAAAGTCAATGCATCTATGATCCGGTAGAAAAAATTTATTATATCTATCATTTTGTATATGAAATTACGAATCATGCAAATTTTAAACTGCCTATGACCGGAGGTGGAACAACACCTGGAACCTTTCTTCCATTGGTAGCAGGAATAATTCTTCTGGCAGGCACAATAGGATTTACCATAAGAAAAAGAGAAATCCTCTCCTTTAGGATAAACATAACAGGAGCAGGAATCCGAGGGGGTTAGATTCCTGCTCCTGTCTGTAAGTTTCTAAAAAAATGAAGGAGTTACTGGCAATTAGTTGCCAGTAATATGAAAAGAAAAAGATTTTGAAAAAGTCTTATTGGCTTTACAAGTAATACTATACCTTGTAAATAAGGATAATTTATGACTAAATACTAAAAGAAAAATTGAAAAATCAAAAAAGTTCATTTATTCTTTTTTATAATTGCTTTCAGAAATCTTTTAATAACAAGATCCTGATTAGCGGTCTGCTTTGTAAACCGGGTCAGCGGGATAGCCTCCGGCAGCTTTTTTGCATGCCTCTTTGAATGGCATCTTTTGAGTTTTTCCAGTCAGCATCTTTGTTTCTAAAGTCGAATTTGTCACAGAACCATTCCAGGTCTTCTGTTATTCTCTGGAGATTTTCTGTCATGAGAGCAAACAGAGAATCATAGAAGGAATTTTTTCTCTTTGTCAGATAAGAGTGTTTCAGCAGTTTCTACTAAGTCTGCAAAGTGTGGCAGACAAAAGCCTTTACTGTTTTGAAATAAGTCCTGAAATTCAGGAATTTTTCCGATAGAGTTCAAAGAAGGTATCCAGATAGCGGTTATAAGTATCTTTGGAATAATCACAGATATAGCAACGGTTGCTTTCTTCTTTTATCCAGGCTCCGATACTGGTTTTAGGATTTTCAGGGTCAATTTTGGCATTTTTTTAAGTGGCTCAACATGGATGCTTTTCCGGGGGAAAACATTTTGAGCTGTTGTTTTAGTTCTTCACTTTTTTTCTTAAAATGTGTGGTTAGAATCAAGCCTGTTCCAAGGCGATTTCCATAGTCAAACATTTTCTTATAATGATTTCGACAAAATCCTGTTTTGTCTGTTTCAGCACGGATGTCATCTTCCATATAAGAAGCTCCGGAACCCAGAACAAAGTCAATGGCATGCTGCTCCAGATTTCGTTCAATAAAACAAAAAGGGCATTCGTCATCAGCCCGGAAAGCATCCATAAGCGGGATGGTATAAATTTTTTCTTTCATGTCTAAATCCTCTATTCTTGTTTTTTCTAGCGTATCATAATTGAGGCGGAAAGAAAAGGGAAATAGGTATTTACGATACAATTAGAGTCTGTTAAGATAATAAATAAAGGATTTTTAAATAGACAGAAGACAGAGGCAAGTGGAGAAAATGAAGAAAAAGATAGATTTATTGGAAGGTCCTATAGCGGGTACTTTAGCCAGACTGGCATTTCCGATTATGGGAACTTCTTTTATTCAAATGGGTTACAATCTGGTTGATATGATTTGGATCGGCAGGCTTGGAAGCGGAGCTGTGGCAGCGGTGGGAGCTGCCGGAATGTTTATGTGGATGGCAAATGGGGTTACGACCATCCCAAGAATTGGAGGACAGGTCACTGTTGCTCAGAAACTGGGAAGCGGAGAAAAGGAAGAGGCGGCACAATATGCAAGAGGCGCCCTTCGCATGGGAACTTTTCTGGGAGTTCTGTATGGAATTTTAAGTTTGTTATTTCACAAGCAAATGATTGACTTTTTTTAAACTTAATAATACAGAGGTTATTCAAGACGCCAGAATTTATTTAATGATTGTCTGCGGATTGGTTGTATTTTCTTTTCTGGATCAGATTATAGGAGGAATTTTGGCTGCTATGGGAAATACGGTTACTACGTTCCGTGTTACCACTATGGGACTTCTGATTAATTTGATTTTAGATCCGGTATTGGTTTTTGGAATGGGACCGATTCCCAAAATGGGCGTTGCAGGGGCTGCTACAGCAACTGTACTAGCTCAGGTGATTGTTTTTGTTCTGTATTTGAAAGCAATCTGGCAGGAGCCGGTTATTTTCAGAAATTTACATTTACTAAAACCAGCGAAAAAAGAACAAATAAGAAGAATTGTAAAAATAGGATTTCCTTCTGCAATACAGGATTCATTGTTCTCTGCTATTTCCATGGTTATTGCGAGACTGGTGGCAGGCTGGGGAGATGCGGCAGTGGCAGTACAGAAGGTGGGAAGCCAGATAGAATCCATATCCTGGATGATGGCAGGGGGATTTTCTACCGCAGTAAATGCTTTTATTGCACAAAATTATGGTGCATGGAAAAAAAGACAGAATCGAAAAAAGGTTACAGGACCGCTTTGGTGATTATGGGAGCCTGGGGATTTTTACCAGCTTCCTGTTGATGGCATTTCCGGAATTTTTCTTTCGGATTTTCATCAAAGAGCCAGAGGTTATTCCTATGGGGGTAGATTATCTTCGGATTATTGGAATCAGCGAATTGTTTATGTGTCTGGAAGGGGCGGCTACAGGAGCGTTTCAGGGACTTGGGAAGACAATTCCGCCATCCGTGACAGGAATTACTTTTAATCTCCTGAGAATTCCTGCAGCTATGCTGCTGTCAAAAACTTCCCTTGGACTAAACGGTATCTGGTGGGTGCTGAGTTTTTTCCTGTATCTTAAAGGGAACCGTGCTGCCGCTTTGGTATCGGGCAGAATTCAAAAAGTATGAGAAAAGATAGAAAGAAAGGAACGAAAGATTATGACAACAAATGTGGTATTGCTAATAATTGCAGCAGTGATTATTCTGGGAGGGATTTTTTTAGCAGTGAAAGGAAAGTCCTCTATGATTCGGGAACGGTTTGCCAGCGGAGTATCTCCGGAAAATGAGCGGAAATTTATGATTACAATAGGCAGCGCTGTGATTATTATTGGTTTGGACATGTTAGTTCTGGCTCTGTTGTCTATGAATATGAAGGTGAGCCAGGAAACCAAGCTGATTATTTTAGGAATTGGTCTTGTGCTCTTTGTCGGAGTCATCTTAATCGGGCAGAAATATTTCCGCAGATAGAAGAAAAATAGAAGGAAATAGAAGAAATTTTAGAAAACAGAAAATTTAACTATTCACAGTGGAAAAACAGTGATACAATATTTAACAGTAAAATACAAATAGCGAGAGAAAATAGTGAGGTTTTGTTATGAGTAATGAATATCGTATTGAGACAAAATGTATTCAGTCCGGATGGAAACCCAAAAAATGGGGAACCGAGAATGATGCCTATTTATCAGAGTACAACTTTTAAATATGATACTACTGAAGAAATGGGCAAGATTATTTGATTGAAAGATAATGGATATTTTTATACCAGATGCCAGAATCCTACTAATGATTTAGTAGCAGCTAAAATTGCAGATTTAGAAGGTGGTGTGGCAGCAGTTCTGACTTCTTCAGGACAGGCAGCGAACTTCTATGCTGTATTTAATATCTGCGAAGCAGGGGATCATGTGATTTGTGCCTCTTCCATTTATGGAGGAACCTTGAATGTACTTGGGGTAACAGCGAAAAAGATGGGAATCTCCTGTACTTTTGTGGATGTAGATGCGTCAAAAGAGGAGCTGGATAAAGCCTTCCAGCCAAATACAAAAGCTGTGGTTGCGGAAACCATTGCAAATCCATCTTTAGTAGTGCTGGATATTGAAAAAATGGCAGAAGTAGCACATAGTCATGGCGTACCATTGATTGTAGATAATACTTTTGCAACTCCGGTAAATTGCAGACCCTTTGAATGGGGAGCTGATATTGTAACTCATTCTACTACCAAGTATATGGATGGACATGCAGCGCAGGTAGGCGGAGCCATTGTAGACAGCGGAAACTTTGACTGGGAAGCACACAAGGAAAAATTCCCTGGACTTACAACACCGGATGAATCTTATCATGGAGTTGTTTATACAAAACAGTTCGGTAAAGCTGCATATATTACCAAAATTAATGCTCAGCTTATGAGAGATTTAGGGTCCATACCATCTCCTATGAATTGCTTTATTTTAAATTTAGGACTGGAATCCTTAGTTCTGCGTGTAGAGAGACATTGCTATAATGCTCAGAAGGTTGCAGAGTATCTGGAAGGTCATCCATTAGTTGGAAAGGTGAATTATCCGGGATTGGAGAATGACCGCTATCATGCTTTGGCACAGAAATATATGCCAAAGGGAACCTGTGGTGTTATTTCCTTTGAGCTAAAGGCAGGAAGAGAAGCTGCGGTCAGATTCATGGATAGTCTGAAACTGGCGTCTATTGTAACACATGTTGCTGATGCGAAAACCAGTGTTCTGCATCCTGCAAGCCATACACACAGACAGTTAAATGACCAGCAGTTAGAAGCAGCAGGAGTATCACCGGGAATGATTCGTCTTTCTGTGGGAATTGAACATATTGATGACATTATTGCAGATTTAGAGCAGGCATTAAAAGCCAGCGAAAATGAAATATGATATCCTATCAGATTACACAATGGAGTCATGAGCTGTTTAAACTACAGGTAAGGCCTGGGGGCTGCTATGTAGATGCTACCATGGGAAACGGACATGATACTTTGTTTCTCTGTGAGTTAGCAGGAGAGACGGGAATGGTAACCGCTTTTGACATTCAGGAAAAAGCGCTGCTGGCTACAGAAAAGCTGCTGAAAGAACACCACATGGAAGGGAAAGCCAGGCTGTGTTTGGATAGCCATACCAATATGGAGAAATATCTGGAAGCGGAATCTGTAGATGGAATCTATTTTAATTTTGGGTATCTTCCGGGAGGAGACCATAGTCTTGCTACAAAAGCGGATACCAGTGTAGAAGCAATCAATAAAGGACTTACCTTACTCAAAAAAGGCGGTGTTCTGGCGCTTTGCATCTATAGTGGAGGAGACATCCGGTTTTGAAAGAAAAAGACAGGATTTTAGAGTGCTTAAAAAATTTAGATGAGAAGCAATATATTGTGATTGTGAATACTTATTACAACCGTAAAAACAATCCTCCCATACCGGCTTTTGTGGTAAAAAAATAGAAGCAGTCATATACTGTCAATGAGAAACAGTGCGGATTCTGTGTTTT
>ENA-OPYU01000602-OPYU01000602.1-human-gut-metagenome-genome-assembly--contig:-NODE-602-length-13813-cov-4.353281_pt1 | contig 13813 bp, 15 predicted proteins | sample MGYA00242637_ERZ504482 | MGnify/ENA primary metagenome ERZ504482 (study PRJEB26092, sample SAMD00036237) | human gut metagenome | host: Homo sapiens | study: EMG produced TPA metagenomics assembly of...
ATGTGAAGGAACATCAGGAGGTATGGAATGTGGACGGAGAGCAGATTACGATCCTGGGATGTTCGGCAGGCGGAAATCTGTGTGCGCTTTACAGCGGATTTTATCAGCAGGACTGGTTTATAAAAAAAGACAGGATACAGCCAGAAACAAATGCAGGTACAAGCCATGATCTTGTGTTATCCCGTGATCGACTTCAGGGCAGGATGGCCGAAAGAGGATGACATACGGAGAAGAATCAGTGTTGAAGAAGCGTGGCAAGGTGCGCAGAATCTTGTGACAGAACAGACGCCGAGGACATTTATCTGGCATACGAATACAGACGGAACGGTTCCGGCAGAGAATGCATTACTGTTTGCCCAGGCATTGTTGAGGCATGGAGTAGATTCGGAGTGCCATATGTATCACAGAGGATGTCATGGGCTGTCACTTGCAAATGAACAGACGAAGGTAAGAGGAGAACATCTGAATCCACATGTGGCGGGATGGTTTGACACAGCCTTCGAATGGCTGGAAGAATGAGTCCATGAGGTGGTATCAGTAGAAGCCTGCGTGATAATATCACAGAAAACAACATATGTATCTTATATAATGACAGAGTCAGCAGACAAAGAAAACAAATTTGTCTGCTGACTCTATATTATTTTTAGGAGGATTCTTATGAATCAGGTAAAACGAAAAAAGAGAAAAGCCCATGTGGAAGAAAGGGATTGTGTTGCCTGCGGATGCTGTGTCAAGGTATGTCCGATGTCGGCAATTCAGATATTTCATGGAGTGATGGCAGTGGTGGATCAGGAAAAATGTGTTGGCTGCGGAAAGTGTGTAAAAGCGTGTCCGGCAACGGTTATTTCAATTCAGGAGGCGGCAGAATGAAAAAGAGTTGGTATGATTATTTGTGGATTGCTTCTCTGATGTATCTGGTGTTGGGATTTTTTCAGATTCTATTTGCGTGGCTGGGACTGTTATGCTTTTTTCATTCCGCTGATCATTGCAATTGTGAAGGGGAACAAGGGGTACTGCAATCGTTATTGCGGAAGAGGACAGCTGTTTGAGCTGATCGGAGGCAGATTTGGGTTATCCCGCAGGAAGGATGTTCCTAAATGGATGAAAAGCAAAGCGTTCCGTTATGGATTTCTGATTTCTTTTTTGCGATGTTTTTTCAAATGCTGTGGACGACGTATCTTGTGTTTTCAGGAGTAGAAAGTCTGCATCAGGCAGTTACCTTGTTATGGACCTGGAAGCTTCCGTGGAACTGGGCGTATCATGGCGTGAATGTTTCGCCGGGAATCGCGCAGTTCGCATTTGGATTTTACAGTGTGATGCTGACTTCTACCGTACTTGGATTTGTGACGATGCTGTTGTTTAAGCCCCGTTCCTGGTGTGTATACTGTCCGATGGGAACGATGACACAGTTGATCTGTAAAGGCAAAAATAAAAGAGCGCTGTCTGATTTTAAAAATTGAGACTGGCAGGTGTGAGGCATGTTTGATACAATATGAAGTAATGGAATCGGAGAGGAGTTGAAAACGTATCCATTCCGAATAAAGAATTGATGGATCGTTTTGATGAGATGTTGCAAAAAATAGAAGTATTATAACTCACCAGAAAGGACACAGCATGCTTCAATTTATTTTAGGAAATTCAGGTGCGGGAAAATCGCATTATTTATATGAAAAGATCATTCAGGAGTCAATGAAACATCCGGAAATAAACTATCTGGTCATCGTGCCGGAACAGTTTACGATGCAGACGCAGCAGGATCTGTGTATACTGCACCCGAATCACGGGATCATGAATATCGATGTTTTAAGTTTTGGACGAATGGCACACCGCATTTTTGAGGAAGTGGGACAGTCGAGAGGACAGGTTCTGGATGATGAAGGAAAGAATCTGATTCTTCGGAAAATCGCCGGACAATACGAAGATCGTCTGAGGGTATTAAAAGGGAACTTGAAAAAACAGGGATACATCAGTGAAGTCAAGTCGGTGATCTCTGAGTTTACACAGTATGGAGTCGGATTCGAAGAGCTGGATGTGCTGATGGAAAATCTGGATGAAGAAAGTTTTCTATATTATAAGCTGTCAGATATCCGCATGATATACGAGGGGTTCGAGCAGTTTCTTGCAGAAAAATATATTACAAAAGAAGAACTGCTGGATGTGCTCAGTCAGATGGTGGCAAAGTCGGAGATTTTGAAAAACAGTGTGATCGCACTGGATGGATTTACCGGATTTACACCAGTGCAGAATCGGCTTCTTGGAGAGCTGATGAGCATTTGCAAAGAAGTTTTAGTAACAGTCGAGATGGATGGAAGGGAGGATGCGTTTCGGTATACGCATCCGTATCAGTTGTTTGCACTCAGTAAGCAGATGGTGACGGGTCTGGTACAGATTGCAGGAGAGCGAAAAATAGAAATTGCCGATCCAATTTATTTGTATGACAAGCCGGTTTACCGGTTTCGCAGCAATCCGGAGCTTGGCTTTCTGGAATCTGAGTTGTTCCGCTATTCCAGAAAACAGTATCCGGATGAAACAGATCATCTTTCGGTGTATGCAGCGGGTAGTCCGGATATGGAGGCAAAGCTGACTGCACAGAAGATCCGCAGACTGGTGCGGGAAAAAGGATACCACTACCGGGATATTGCAGTAATCTGCAGTGATATGGGAACATATGCAGATCATCTGGAGAGAGCATGCACAGAGTATCAGATTCCGGTGTTTATGGACTACAAAAGAGTATTCTTTTGAATGCATTTGTAGAATATGTGAGGAGTGTCCTGTCCATGGTGGAGCAGGACTTTTCCTATGAGAGTGTGTTCCGTTTTCTAAGGACCGGATTTACGGAATTTACAAGAGATGAGATCGATCGTCTGGAAAATTATGTGGTAGCAGTGGGTTTAAGAGGATATAAGAAATGGCAGGCAGTCTGGGCGAGAAAGACAAATAGGACAGATGAAGAAGAGCTGGCAGTACTAAATGGTCTGCGCGTCCGGTTTGTAGAAATGACAGAGTCGCTTGTCTTTGTTTTGAAACAGCGAAAAAAGACAGTGCGCGATATTTGTGAAGCAGTGTATCGCTTCTTTGTGGAAAATCAGATTCAGGAGAAGCTGAAAGTGATGGAAAACTGTTTTGCGGAAAAGAAAGAGCTGGCACTGGCGAAAGAGTACGCACAGATCTATCGCATTGTGTTGGAATTGTTTGACAAATTTGCAGAACTTTTGGGAGACGAGGGGATTTCTCTGAAAGAGTACTGTGAGCTTCTGGATGCAGGACTGGAAGAGGCAAAAGTCGGTGTGATCCCGCCGGGTATGGATCAGGTTGTGATTGGAGATGTGCAGAGAACCCGTCTGAAAAGCAATCTGAAAGCCCTGATTTTTTGTGGGGGCGAATGATACCCTGCTTCCGGGAAATATGGGGCAGGGAGGACTGCTTACCGAACGGGACCGGGAATGGTTTCAGAAAGAAAAGCAGGCACTTTCTCCGGGCGCAAAAGAAAAGACGTATATTCAGAAATTTTATCTGTATATGAATCTGACCAAACCGGAAGAGTTTCTTCATATTTCATATAGTAAGGTTTCGTCTGACGGAAAAACATTGCGTCCGGCGTATCTGGTCTGGGATTTGAAAAAACTGTTTCCGAAGCTTGTTGTTACAGAAGAAGAGGCGCTTCTCATGACACAGAGGGAGCTGACTCCGGGAGAAGGGCTGGAATTTGTGATCCGCGGAGTTCGGGACCGGTATCTGGGTGTGGATGAATCCTGGAAAGAACTCTATACCTGGTATCGGCAGAATGAAGGGCAGAAAGTGGACAGAATTCTGGATGCAGGATTTTTCAAAAAGAAACCGGATGCGCTTACAGGAGAAGAAGCAGCAGAATTATACGGGGAGAAAAAGCAGTTCAGTGTTACAAGGATGGAGCGGTTCTCGGCCTGTGCCTATGCGCATTTTCTGACTTATGGACTGCATCTTTCGGATCGGGAGCGATATGAGTTTGAGGCGATGGATCTGGGAAATATTGCCCATCAGTCCATGGAGCGGTTTGCAAGAAAGGCGCAGGAAAAGCGGATGCCGTGGCCGAAACTGGAAGAGGTGCAGAGAGATGCCATGATCGAGGAGAGTGTGGAGGAAAGTATCAAAGACTACGGAAATACGGTACTCTACAGTACTGCCCGCAATGAGTATATGATCGTGCGCATCAAACAGCTGATCCGTCGTTCGGTGTGGGCGCTGACCAGGCAGATGGAAAAAGGGGATTTTGAACCGAGCGGATATGAAATGAATTTCGGAAGCGGAAAGATCGACCGGATCGATACCTGCGAGGATGAAGATATGGTTTACGTGAAAGTGACAGACTACAAGACCGGAATGAAGAGTTTTGATATTGTGGCATTGTATCACGGGCTGCAGATGCAGCTTCCGGTGTATCTGAATGCGGCACTGGAGCTGGAAGAACGACGTGCGCCGGGGAAAACAGTAGAGCCTGCCGGTATCTTTTATTATCGGATCAAAGACCCGATCGTGGACAGAGAAAAAGATGATCATGCACTGGAGGAGAAGAATTTTTAAAAGAGCTCAGGCTGGATGGAATGATCAATGCGAAGGAAGAGGTGATCGAGCATCTGGAGCATCAGCTTTCGGGGACATCGGTTCTCAACCCGATCGGGAAAAATAAGGACGGAAGTCTCAACAGGTATTCCAAAGTACTGCCTCCGGAGGCGTTTGCTGCCATGCTTTCCTATACAAAGAAAAAGAAGCTCAGGTGAAGCGGCAGATCTATGCAGGAGAAGTACAGGCAAATCCATATGAGTTGAATGGAAGTACAGGGTGTGACTACTGTGCATACCGGGATATCTGCGGGTTTGATCCAAGACTGGACGGTTATGCGTACCGGAGTCTGGAAAAGTACTCGAAAGAAGAAGTCATCCGCCGGATGGAAGAAGAAATCGAAAACAGGGAGGAACCGTCATGAGTGTACAGTGGACAGAAGATCAGAAAAAGGTCATTGAATTAAGAAACAGGAATATTCTGGTCTCCGCAGCGGCCGGTTCCGGAAAAACGGCGGTTCTGGTAGAGCGGATCATTCAGAGACTGTTGGATGAGAGGGATCCGCTGGATGTAGACAGGCTCTTGATCGTGACATTTACCGAAGCGGCAGCAGCGGAAATGAAAGAGCGAATCCGGGATGCCATTGAAAATGCCCTGGAAGACACACCGGGAAATGTGCATTTACAGAGGCAGGCAACGCTCATCCACAGCGCCGGATCACAACAATCCACAGTTTTTGCCTGTCTGTGATAAGGGAGCATTTTCATGCCATTAATCTGGATCCGGGATTTCGGATCGCAGAAGAAGGGGAGTTGAAATTACTGCGTCAGGATGTTCTGGAGGAAATGCTGGAGTCCTGCTATGATGAGGGAACGGAGGCTTTTCTGGAATTTGCAGAGAAATTTTCTACGGGGAGAAGTGACAGGCAGCTGGAAGAAGTGATCCTGCAGTTATACGAATATGCGGGCAGCTATCCACAGCCGGAAAAGTGGCTGAATGCGTGTGTGGACAATTATCAGGTGGAAAACGAACATTTTTCTGACGCTGGATTTGTACAGATCCTGATCGAAAGTATCCGTCAGAACCTGCAGGGGGCAAGGATTCTGCTGAATGAGGCGCTGCATATCTGTGAGGAGTCTGACGGACCGTATCTGTATGCAGAGGCGTTGGAAGCGGATCTTATGATGATCGAGACTATGGAAAAGGCAGAGACGTTTGAAGCATTTTACGGGAAGATCAATCAGATTGCATGGAAGCGGCTTTCTGCCAAAAAGGATGAGACGATTGATCCAGAGAAGAAAGAAGCAGTGAAGATGCTGCGGGAAAAAGCCAAGAAGATGGTAAAAGATCTGCAGGAAACCTGTTTTTACGAAACGCCCGAGGAACTGGCAGAAGATTTGCGAAATACAGGAAGTACCATGGAAGAACTGGTCTTTCTTGTGACAACCTTTGCAAGGCTGTTTGCAGAGAAAAAGAGAAGCCGCAATGTGATTGATTTTCAGGACATGGAGCAGTTTGCCCTGCAGATTCTGACAGAAGAAAAAGACGGAAGTCTGGTACCATCTGCTGTGGCGAGAGAATATCAGGAGCAGTTTGAGGAAGTGATGATCGACGAGTATCAGGACAGCAACCTGATCCAGGAAGCGATTCTGACCAGTGTGTCTACTGTGAGCCGCGGAAGTTACAATGTGTTTATGGTAGGAGATGTCAAACAGAGTATTTACCGTTTCCGCCTCTCCAGACCGGAACTGTTTATGGAAAAATATGATACATACAGCCAGGCAGACAGCGAGAAGCAGCGGATCGATCTGGACCGGAATTTCCGAAGCCGCAAGGAGGTGCTGGATGCCACGAACTACGTGTTTGAGCAGATTATGCACAAAAGTGTGGGCGGTGTGGAGTATGATGCCCGTGCGGCACTTTATCCGGGAGCTGATTATCCAAAGAGCAGGGAGCAAAACGGAGTATCGGCAAATCGGGCAGAGCTTCTTTTAGTAGATGCACAGGAGCTGGAAGAAGAGGACAATGCACGCCGTCTGGAAGCCCGGGCAGTGGCAGACCGCATCAAACTCTTGCTTTTACAGGGGCAGGTGGTGGATAAAAAGACAAAGGAATACCGTCCGGTACAATATAAAGATATTGTGATCCTGACGAGAAGCATCAAAGGCTGGGCAGATGTGTTTGCTCAGGTTCTGGCAGAAGAAGGAATTTCTGCACATGTGGGAAGCAGAGAAGGATATTTTGAAACGTATGAAGTCAGTGTTCTTCTGGATTATCTGCAGATTCTGGACAATGAGCGTCAGGACCTGCCGCTGGCGGCAGTACTTACGTCACCGTTTGCGGGGCTGGATGCGAGAGAACTGGCAAAGATAAGAAGTACGTATCCGGAACTCTTTTTCTATGAAGCGGTTCACGCCTATGCGTCTGATGATGAAAAGGAGAAGGAACCAATCCTGCAGCAAAAACTGAAAAACTTCCTTTGCCGGGTGTCGGAATTCCGGGATATGCTTCCATATACAGCGATGCATGATCTGTTGTGGGAGATTATAGAAAAAACGGGGTACGGTATGTGTATTTCGGCGATGCCGGGTGGTGCACAGCGAATGGCAAATGTACAGATGCTGGTCGCAAAGGCAGCAGCCTATGAAGGAACCAGCTATAAGGGACTGTTCAATTTTGTGCGGTATATTGAACAGCTCAAAAAATATAATGTGGATTATGGAGAGGCGAATCTTGCAGATGAACAGGCGGATACAGTCCGTATCATGAGTATCCACAAAAGCAAGGGGCTGGAATTTCCAATCGTGATCGTGGCAGGTATGGGAAAACTTTTCAATACGCAGGATGTGAAGGGCAGTATTGTAATCCATCCGGAGCTTGGTGTGGGAATGGATGTGATTGATCTGAAAAAGAGAACAAAGGCTCCGACACTGTTAAAAAAAGTAATCCAGAAACAGGTGGCAGTGGAAAACTTAGGGGAAGAGATGCGGGTGCTCTATGTGGCAATGACAAGAGCAAAGGAAAAACTCATTCTGACGGGAGTGTGCAAAGATGCACGGACAAAGCTGGAAATACTTTCCACAAGGGAAAAAACAGCATTTCTTCCCTATGAAGTTCTTTCTGCGAATTCGTATCTGGACTGGCTGCTTCCTGCGGCATCCCCGGCAGAAAGTTCGATCGGAATTACCGTTGTTGACAGTCTGGGCGCGGCTCAGATGGAGGGAGCCTGGGAAGCGGCGGATGAACTGACTCGAAATGTACTGGAAAACTGGGATACAAATCAGATTCATGATGCCGGATACCGGGAAGAGCTGAAAAGACAGTTGGACTTTGCATATCCGTTTGCGGAAGAACAGCGTTTTCAGATGAAATTTACAGTTTCAGAACTTAAAAAACGGGCCTACATGGAAGAGGAGGCAGGAGAGGTATTATATCAGGAACCGGAAGCAGTGCCTCTTGTTCCGAGATTTTTAGGAGCGGAAGAAGCGGCATCCGGAGCAGTCAGAGGAACCGCGTACCACAAATTTCTGGAGCTTCTTGATTTTGAAAAAGAATATACCAGAGAAAGTCTGGAGGAACATTTGAAACATCTTCAGACAGAAGGAAGGATCAGTCCGGAGATCGCAGAGGCTGTAAAAACGGAAGATTTCCTGAAGTTTCTGCAATGTGAAAGCGGGAAACGGATGCATCAGGCGGCAAAGAAAAAACAGTTGTACAAAGAGCAGCCCTTTGGTGCTGGGGGTGGATTCAGGAGAAATTTATCCGGATACAGAATGCAGAGCACAGCTTCTGGTGCAGGGAATCATAGATGTGTATTTTGAAGAGGAAGACGGACTTGTAGTCTTAGACTATAAGACAGACCGGGTAAGAACGGCCGATGAACTTGTTCGGAGATACCAGTCACAGCTTACATACTATGCCCGCGCCCTGTCACAGATTACAGGAAAGGCAGTCAAAGAAAAGATCATTTATTCATTTGCTCTTGGAAAGGAAATCAACGTTTAAATGGAAAGTTATGTACTGATTTATTTACTGGCAGCCAATGTGGCGGCATTTCTGGTGTTCGGGATCGATAAATGGAAAGCAGTAAAAGGCAGGTGGAGGATTCCGGAAAAGACACTGCTTCTTTTTGCGGCAGCGGGAGGCTCTCCGGGAGCACTGGCCGGAATGTTTGTATTTCATCATAAGATAAGGAAACCGTTGTTTTATCTGGGGGTTCCACTGATTTTACTCGTGCAGATTGGTGTTGGGCTCTGGATCTGGCAGAGGTAGTGACAAGCAGCAGACACAGATTGTTCTGCTGCTTCTTTACGTTTAGAAAATAGAAAGAGTTCTTTAGAAAATCTTAAACAATATTATATTGACAATCTATATTATACAAAATATAATATAGGCATAAGAACAGTATTAAAGAGAAAACAGCATAGGAAGGAGCGGTTGGATGGTATTTAATACAGGAGCTGCGCTTTTAGATGCGATCGTACTGGCGGTCGTCTCGCATGAGAGTGAAGGCACGTATGGCTATAAGATCACACAGGATGTGCGCAGTGCAATCAATGTATCAGAGTCTACGTTGTATCCGGTGTTGAGACGATTGCAGAAAGATGAATGTCTGGAAGTATATGACCGTCAGTACGATGGGCGGAACCGGAGATATTATAAAGTGACAGAAAAGGGAATGGCACAGTTGAACCTGTACCAGGTAGAGTGGAAGAATTATTCCAGAAAGATCCAGGAAATTTTTGAGGGAGGAGTGACGGGATGAACCGAGAAGAATTTATGGCAAAACTAAAAGCGCTGTTAGGGGATATTCCGGCAGACGAAAGAGAAGAAGCCCTGCAGTACTATGAAGACTATTTTGATGATGCAGGAGCAGACAACGAGGCAGAAGTAATCCGGGAGCTGGAGAGTCCGCAGCGTGTGGCAGCTATGATCAAGAATGATTTAAAGCATACGGGAAATGACGGTGAGTTTACAGAGAATGGATATGAGCAGGAGTGGGCATCGAAGAAAGAGGTGCCGCAAAGAAAAGGTTATTCCTACCAGAGTGGACAGACAGGAGAGTACTCTTATGAGGCATCGCAAGGCAGGAACGACAAACTGGTAAAGATCGCACTGATCGTACTGATTGCGTTGATCGTATGTCCGGTTGTGATTCCGGTCGGTGTGGGAATTTTTGGTGTGATTGCCGGGCTTCTGATCGCAGCAGTTTGCTTTTTTGCAGCACTGGTGATTGCATCGCTGGCAGTCGTACTTGCCGGATTTGTAGTCGCGGTGACAGGGATCGGCGTAGGAATCGCCATTCATTCAGTACCTGCAGTACTTTTGATGGCAGGGATTGGATTGATCCTGATCGTGCTTGGAGTACTGGCAACATTATTTACCGGAAAGCTTTGCATTGTAATGTATCCGGCGATGTTTCGGTTTATCGTGAAACTGTGCCGGAAGCCGTTTCACAGAAAGGCGGTGTCTGAATAGATGAAAAAAGGGTTGGAAAATTCTACTGATCAGCTGTGGAATCTGTGCAGGGATCGGAGTTGTCCTGTCAGTGGCAGGTACTGTTCTCGGAGGAGTACGGGATCTTCAGGAATATGGAAGGCGTGGGATGCAGTATCTGGAAAACGATCACTGGTGGTCACAGAAGTATTCAGAACCGGAGGAGATGGATGAAGAACTGGATTATATCGACGAAGAAGTTTCACCGGAGATAACAGAAGATTTGGAAGGAATCAGCGAACTGGATATCGAACTTTCTTATGTAGAACTGATCATGGAACGATCAGATTCCAATCAGATCGAGGTTTCGACCCGAAATATGGATCCGCAGCTTTTAGAGGATCTTTCGATTTACAGAGATGAAGATACTCTGGAGATTCGTGCCCAGGATACCAGGCTTTGGAAGAATATCGGAAAAAACAACGCAGGAGAGCTGATTATTCACGTTCCGGACAATCTGGAGGGGATTTCCACATCCCTAGGAACCGGTACGCTGTACATGTGTGATATCAGGACCGGAGAGTTGGATATTTCCATAGGGACCGGGACAGCGGATATTCAGGGATTTGAAGCAGGGGAAGTGAGTGCCTCAGCAGGAACCGGATCGATCTCGCTGCAAGGAAGCGTGAACAGTGATCTGGATCTCGAATGTGGGATCGGAACCATTGAGTTTCAGGATAGCGGAAAAATGACCGATTATAATTATAGTGTCAGTTGTGGTATGGGAAGCATTCAGATTGGAGATGATGAATTTACGAAGCCGGCAGGAAACCAGAATATCAACAATCATGCCGGAAAAGAAATGGACATCGAGTGTGGTATGGGAACCGTCAATATTGCATTTGCGAAAGGAGAGTAAGAATATGGAACCGAAAAGATTATATCGTTCAAGAGAAAACAGAGTATTGTGTGGAGTGTGCGGAGGAATCGCGGAATATTTCAACGTGGATCCGGTTTTGATCCGGCTTGGAATGGTTTTGTTTATCTGCGCCAGTGTTGGAACCGGTCTTTTGGCATATTTTATTGCGTCAGTGATCATGCCGGATCAGAAATAGGCGAATGAAATCAGATATTTGGGGCAATACTTCTGGAAAAGGAAGGAGATGCTCTGAATATGAAACAGAAAAAGATCACTCGCGAAGAGATTCCGTCAATGGAAGAAAAAGACAGGATGAAATATGAAATTGCAGAAGAACTGGGACTTTTGGACCAGGTTTTGGAGGAAGGATGGAAATCTTTGTCTTCAAAGGAAACCGGGCGTATCGGTGGTCTGATGACCAGGAGACGCCGGAAATCTGCGGAAGATCCTGCCTGAGCCAGAGTGTGAAAGGAAAAAAGAGAGGCTTTGTTTTTGTTTGAGAAAGACAGAGTCTCTTTTTATATTTTTGACAAAAAGTGACTGTGAACAGTAACTTTTTATCAAAAATCAAAGGGAATATTTAGGAAATACGCCAAGTTGTATTTGAAGAAAAATTGTTATATAGTGAGAACAGTATGAGATTAACCATATAGAACGAGAATTCAGGCAGGAGGAGAAAAAGCAATGGGAAAAAGTAACTTTGCAGAGCAGATCAGAAACAAAGAGACATATCTTGGAATTGAATTTGGTTCCACAAGGATCAAGGCGGTCCTGACAGGAGCAGACCATACACCGATCGCATCAGGAAGCTATGACTGGGAGAATCAGTATGAGGATGGAATCTGGACCTATCATCTGGATATGATCTGGAGAGGACTTAAAGAGTGCTATCGCAGTCTGAGAGAAGAGGTTGGTTCCCGTTATGGAGTGGAACTGGAGGGGACAAAAGCAATCGGGATTAGCGCGATGATGCATGGCTATCTGGCATTTGATGAAAATGGAGAACTTCTGGTGCCATTTCGTACCTGGAGAAATACGATCACGCAAGGGGCAGCGGATGAACTTACCGATGTGTTTCAGTACAATATTCCGCAGCGATGGAGTATTGCCCATCTGTACCAGGCAATCTTAAATCAGGAGCCGCATGTTTCAAAAGTTCGTTTTATCACCACGCTGAGCGGATATCTTCACTGGAAACTGACCGGAGAGAGAGTACTTGGAATCGGAGATGCGGCAGGAATGTTTCCAATCGACTCTTCCATCAGGGACTATCATCCAAAGATGCTGTCACAGTTTGATGAATTGATCCGGGAGAATGAATATCCGTGGAAGATAGAAGAGATCCTTCCGAAAGTGCTGTGCGCAGGAGAAAAGGCGGGAACTTTAACAGAAGCTGGTGCAAGACTTCTTGATGAGTCCGGCACATTGAAAGGGGGAATCCCGATGTGTCCGCCGGAGGGAGATGCCGGAACCGGAATGACTGCAACGAACAGTGTGACAGTGCGCACCGGAAATGTATCTGCAGGAACGTCTGTGTTTGCCATGCTTGTACTGGAAAACGAATTGAAAGGTGTTCATCGTGAGATCGACATGGTAACAACACCGGCCGGAGATCCGGTCGCCATGGTCCACTGCAATAACTGCACATCGGATCTGAATGCGTGGGTCGGTCTGTTTGCAGAGTTTCTGGAGACGATGGGGATGGATGTGGACAGAAACCAACTGTACGGAACTCTTTACAGAAAGGCAATGGAGGGAGAGGCAGACGGAGGCGGACTGCTTTCCTACGGATACTTATCCGGAGAACATATTACGGGATTTGAAGAGGGAAGGCCAATGTTTGTACGTACACCGGATTCCAGGTTTAATCTGGCAAATTTTATGCGTGTCAATTTGTATACAGCACTTGGAGCACTTAAAACAGGAATGGACATTTTAAAGAGAGAAGAAGGCGTACAGTCAGACAGGATCATGGGACACGGAGGACTGTTTAAGACAAAAGGGGCAGGACAGCAGATCATGGCCGATGCCATGGAGATTCCGGTGGCAGTGATGGAGACCGCAGGAGAAGGCGGTGCATGGGGAATTGCGCTTCTGGCAGCCTTTATGCAGGAAAAAAACGGAAGAACACTGGATCAGTATCTGGCAGAAGCAGTGTTTCAAGACAGCGAGATTTCCGTTTTGAATCCAGAAGAGGAAGGTGTCGCAGGTTACCGAAGCTTTATGGAGCGTTATACGAAAAGGGCTTTCGATCGAACGCGCAGCAGTGGAAAACATGTAAATGAAGAACACAATCAGGTGCCTGGTATCGTCAAAGAGAATAAAAATACTTTACAAATCTTCTTGTTTTTGATACAATTTTACGACTGGGAAAAAAGTACAGGTGAGACAGATGAATGAGAAGATCAATATCTTGAATATAGAAACTCTATCAGACGAGTGCAAAAGCAGCGATGCAGAAAGTGGTGCAGTATATGGAAAGTGATTCCATTAACACAGTTGAGATCATCACGATGGACATGCTGCTGAAAGGGAAAGATATGCCGGGCTGGAAAGAAGCAGTGGAATCACTGAATCTGGTGCTGCCGGGAGAGACGGAGATTCTGGAGGCGGCAGGAGTCAGAGAAAAGACGCTGCTGCGTGATACGGCGGGACTGGTGTTTTTAAAGATGTTTCTCCGCTATATACAGAGAAACAAAATGCGTGTATTTCTTGTGGCACAGTCAGAAACAGAGCTTTTAGAGATGGAATCCGCGATCCGGGTAACATGACAGAAAGCTGATCCTGGCAGGAAGAGGCGTTCTGCCGCCGGATGGTGCGGGAAGTAGAGCAGGTGATCAATGCGGTCAATTGGTGCGAGACAGATTGCATTTTTTGCCCATGCTCCATCACCGGAGCAGGTAGCTTTTGATACAG
>ENA-OPYU01000603-OPYU01000603.1-human-gut-metagenome-genome-assembly--contig:-NODE-603-length-13811-cov-3.723034_pt1 | contig 13811 bp, 13 predicted proteins | sample MGYA00242637_ERZ504482 | MGnify/ENA primary metagenome ERZ504482 (study PRJEB26092, sample SAMD00036237) | human gut metagenome | host: Homo sapiens | study: EMG produced TPA metagenomics assembly of...
TTACCTGCAGCGATTCTCTTAACTGCAATGCTTTATATAAATACTCCTCTTCGATTGTTTCCCGTCTCCTACGCATCCGGCTTTCCCTCCTTTTTTCTTAATTTCTTCAATGAAATCCTGAGCCTTGACTGAACCGTTCTTGCCGGAATTCCGAGTATCTCTGCGATTTCACGAAACGAAAGTTCCTGTGCATATTTTAGATATACCACTTCTCTCTGCTCCTTTGAAAGCTCCCGGATCAGTCTTAGGAAATTGATATTACCTTCTGTCTTTGCATAACCGGTTTCCAGATAGATCATTTCTTCAGACAGCTTTTTCTCGCCATCCGATGCCTCACTGTCTGTATCAAACCATTCTTCCCTTGCACATTTCCTCCACTGGTCTTTGCAGGTATTCGCAGCGACCTTATATAAGAATGCCCTGAACTTCCCCCGGTGTCTGTAGTTAGGCATATACCGGATCACTTTCAGAAATGTCTCCTGTACCGCGTCTTCTGCCGCCGTCTTATCTGGCGCATGGTAGATACAATAACGGAGGATATCTTCGTAATACATCCCGATCAATTCTTCCCAGTATTCTGTTTCACCTTTTGCTATCTTCCTAAGTAATTCATTTTTCACGCATCAAAATTCTTCCTCCTAAGGGCGTCCCCTATATATAGAACGTATTACATGAGATAAATGATCATATATTTTTTCAATTTTTTTCGATTTTATAACTGCCATATGTTCGAAAAACTGTCAATGGCAGGTTGCTGTCGAATATCTGGTAACAAAAAAAAATGCGGCATACCGCAAATACGAATGCTGTATGCCACTTCTAATTTTCTTTATTTAATTTTGGCAATATCAATCAGTGTCAATTTCTGAATATCTGTATTCTCCAGACTGGTGATCAGTGCTTTTGCTGTATCAATTGCTGTCAGCACATTAACACCTGTCTCGATCGCATTTCTACGAATCACAAATCCATCTCTTGAATGATCAGCTCCCTGCGGAGGTGTATCAATAACCAGATCGATCTTATGTCCGAGGATCAGATCCATAAGGTTTGGTGATTCCTGCTCAATCTTATTTACTGTCATAGCCTTTACTCCGGCATCTGTCAGAACCTTGGCAGTTCCTTCTGTAGCAAAGATCTTGTAACCGATCTTCTCAAATCTACGTCCGATCTCTACTGCTTCTTCCTTATCTTCATCACGAACAGTCATAATCATGTTCTTGTGTTTTGGAAGTTTAACTCCGGCACCGATGAATGCTTTATAAAGAGCCTCATCAAATGTCTTGGCAATTCCCAGACACTCTCCGGTAGACTTCATCTCAGGTCCAAGGCTGATATCTGCACCACGGATCTTCTCAAATGAGAATACCGGCATCTTGATTGCAAAATAATCTGCTTCCGGCTGTAATCCAGGTGTATAACCAAGTTCTTTGATCTTGTGTCCGATGATCACTTTTGTTGCAAGTGGTACGATCGGAATACCTGTTACCTTACTGATGTATGGAACAGTACGGCTGGAACGAGGGTTAACTTCGATTACATATACATCTTCTCCACATACGATGAACTGGATGTTAATCAGTCCGATTACATGTAAGGATTTTGCAAGTCTTCTTGTATATTCGGCAATCGTCTCTTTTGTCTTCTGAGAGATGCTCTGTGCAGGATATACAGAGATACTGTCTCCGGAATGGATTCCGGCACGCTCGATATGCTCCATGATACCAGGAATCAGGATATCTTCTCCGTCACATACGGCATCAACCTCTATCTCTTTACCCTGTAAATACTTATCAACCAGGATTGGGTGATCCTGTGCGATACGGTTGATGATTCCGATAAACTCATCAATATCGTGATCGTTGATCGCAATCTGCATTCCCTGTCCGCCAAGTACGTAAGAAGGTCTTACCAGTACCGGATAACCCAGTCTGTTTGCAACTTTCTTCGCTTCTTCTGCTGTAAATACAGGTTCCACCTGTCGGTCTTGGGATCTCGCACTGCTCAAGAATCTCATCAAACAGCTCTCGGTCTTCGGCTGCATCTACATTTTCAGCAGATGTTCCAAGAATCGGAACGCCCATCTTCATAAGAGATTCTGTCAGCTTGATCGCTGTCTGTCCACCGAACTGTACAACTGCTCCGTCCGGATTTTTCCAGATCTACGATACTTTCTACATCTTCCGGTGTCAGAGGCTCGAAATACAGCTTGTCAGCGATATCGAAGTCTGTACTTACTGTCTCAGGGTTGTTATTTACAATAATCGTCTCATATCCTTCTTTGGCAAATGCCCATGTACAATGTACAGAACAGAAGTCGAACTCGATACCCTGTCCGATACGGATCGGTCCGGAACCAAGTACCAGTACTTTCTTCTTGCCGGAAGTTTCAACTACTTCATTCTCACTTCCGAATACAGAGTAATAATATGGTGTCTCTGCTGCGAACTCAGCCGCACAGGTATCAACCATCTTATAAGAAGCTGTGATGCCATTGTCATGACGAAGGTTATGGATCTCACGCTCTGTCTTTCCTGTCAGTTCTGCGATCACATTATCCGGGAACTCTAAGCGTTTTGCTTCTTTTAATGTCTCTGCTGTTAATTCTTCTGTCTTTAATTTCTGTTCCATCTCTACGAGAATTGCGATCTTGTCAATGAACCAGTTGTCAATCTTTGTAATTCTGTGAATGTCTTCGTAGCTGATACCCTGACGAATTGCTTCTGCGATTTTCCAGATACGGCGGTCATCTACAACTTTCAGTTCTTCTAACAGTTCTTCTCCTTTTAAATGAGAGAAGTCATAAGACATAAGGCTGTCTACATGCTGTTCCAGAGAACGGATGGCTTTCATAAGTGCTCCCTCGAAGTTATCACAGATACTCATAACTTCTCCGGTCGCTTTCATCTGTGTTGTCAGTGTACGTTTTGCACTGATGAACTTATCAAATGGAAGTCTCGGGATCTTTACAACACAGTAGTCAAGCATAGGCTCGAAACTTGCGTATGTCTTCTTTGTTACTGCGTTCTTGATCTCGTCCAGTGTATATCCAAGAGCGATCTTTGCTGCAACCTTGGCAATCGGATATCCTGTTGCCTTAGATGCAAGTGCAGAAGAACGGCTTACACGAGGGTTAACCTCGATTACACAGTACTCAAATGAATCTGGATTCAGCGCATACTGTACGTTACATCCACCAGTGATATTTAACTCACTGATAATATTAAGAGCAGATGTACGGAGCATCTGGTACTCTTTATCGCTCAGTGTCTGAGAAGGTGCTACTACGATACTGTCTCCGGTATGTACACCTACAGGGTCCAGGTTTTCCATATTACATACGGTAATGCAGTTACCATTGCTGTCACGCATTACTTCGTACTCGATCTCTTTCCATCCTGCGATGCAACGTTCTACCAGAACTTCCCCAACACGTGAAAGACGAAGTCCGTTTTCCAGGATCTCTACGAGTTCTGTTCTGTTGTCAGCGATTCCTCCGCCGCTTCCGCCAAGTGTATAAGCCGGACGAAGTACAACCGGATATCCGATGCTTTCTGCAAATTCAATACCTGTCTGCACATCCTTTACGACTTTAGAAGCTGCACAAGGCTCACCGATCTTCTCCATCGTCATCTTGAATTCCAAACGGTCTTCCGCTTTTTTGATCGTCTCGGAAGTAGTACCGATCAGACGTACATTATTTCTCTTGAGGAATCCATTCTCTTCAAGTTCCATAGCCAGGTTCAGCGCTGCCTGTCCGCCAAGTGTCGGAAGAACACTGTCTGGTTTTTCTTTTAAGATCAGCTGTTCTACTACTTCAACTGTCAGAGGTTCAATGTATACGCGGTCTGCGATATCTTTATCTGTCATGATTGTAGCCGGATTAGAGTTCAGCAGAACTACTTCCAGACCTTCTTCTTTTAACGAACGGCAGGCCTGTGTACCTGCGTAGTCAAACTCCGCTGCCTGTCCAATGATAATAGGACCAGAGCCAATTACTAATACTTTCTTAATATCTTTAATTCTAGGCATTATTTTGCTCCTTTCATCATATCCATAAATCTGTCAAACAGGTATCCGGAATCCAGTGGTCCCGGACAAGCTTCCGGATGGAACTGAACTGTAAAAATGTTCTTTCCTTCATATGCAAGTCCTTCGTTGGTTCCGTCATTAACATTGATAAACGCTTCTTTTGCTACTTTCGGGTCAATTGACGTACCGTCAACTGCATAACCATGATTCTGTGAAGAAATGTAAACCCTGTTGTTAGTCAGATCCTTCACCGGATGGTTACCGCCGCGGTGTCCATATTTCAACTTATAAGTCTTTGCGCCATTTGCAAGTGCCATAAGCTGATGTCCAAGACAAATTGCAAAAATAGGAATATCAGTATTGTATAATTTCTTGATCTCTTCGATAATAGATACGCATGTCTCCGGATCTCCAGGCCCATTAGACAACATAATACCGTCCGGTTCAGAAGCAATGATTTCTTCTGCCTTTGTACCTGCCGGATAGACTGTTACTTCACAGCCGCGTTCATTTAAAGACTTGGCAATGTTCTTTTTCGCACCAAAGTCCATAAGAGCTACCTTTGGTCCATTGCCTTCTAAGACATATTTTTCATCACATGTTACTTTTGATACCACATCACCAACTGTATAAGCTTTTAGCTTCGGAAGGATCTCGTCTAAATTATAATTCTCATTGGTGGTGATCATTCCATTCATGGTTCCCTTTTCACGAAGAATCTTTGTAAGGGCACGTGTATCAATTCCTGCAATTCCCGGAATATCCTGTTCTTTCAGGAAATCCTGAATTGTTCCTTCACAACGGAAGTTGCTTGGCATTCTGGAAAGTTCTCTTACGATATATCCATCCGGCCATGCCTTCCTTGACTCCATATCCGGTGTGATGCCATAATTTCCAATCAATGGATAGGTCATTACTACGGCCTGTCCCGCATAAGAAGGGTCGGTTAATACCTCCAGATAACCTGTCATTGAAGTATTAAACACTATCTCACTAATCATGTCTTTTGTCGAACCGATACTGGTTCCGGTAAAGACAGTCCCGTCTTCTAATATAAGAAATGCTTTCATATATTCACCTTTTCCCTTCTGTGTTTCTTTTTCCTTTTTTATGAAGCCATCCGCCGTCCCTCAGGTATATTCCTATATTTGGGCGAAAAAAAATTCGATTGTAACAAGGAATTTTTTCTTAAAAAATTATAGAAACAAAAGGCAAGATTTGTGCAAGCACAAAACTGCCCTGTTTTGATCCATCGGTACCAGACAATTTATGTCTTCACAAATTGTAAAAATTATACTACATAATCCGAGGATTTTCAACGGATATTTTTGTTTTTTAATGAATACTGCCAAATATTACAATCTTGTGTAATCTCGGATCATCGATGTACTGGTACTTCACCTGTGATAACCCATAGTAGTCTGCCAGATTCTGCGCTGCTTTTGTAAGTTCTTTCTGGAAAATGTCATCATGCGCCTGTTGATAAACCGCATTGTCAGAGAACTTGAAAGTGGTCGCACTTTTCTTCGTCCAGATTGTCTGGTTCATGGCTCCCAATGCCTGTTCCGCATCATACTGCGTGTAATACATTCCATTTACCACATAATAATTGCAATCCATCTTGCTGCACTCTGGCATCTGCGTGTCTTTATCCAGGATATGTGTCTGGAACAGCTGTGTATCATCACAGCACATGTAATCATAACTGATATTTGTCTTGTTCCCGGAAGTGTCTGTTTCTTGATTTGTATCCCGGGATATCTCCTCGCCTTCTTCCTGCTGAAACACCGGATCTCCCCAGGTTGTGTCAACGTAATAATAATCGCCGTTGCACTTCACCAGATTCCATGCATGATTTCCGCCTTCTGTCGTCTTTCCTGTCACATAAGTACAGAACACACCAAGCTGTTCCAGTAAGTATTGCGTTGCCTTTGAATATCCGGCACATACGGATTGCCTGTTGACAAATATGCTGTAAATGTTCTGGTTATCCGGTGCACTCTCGTCATAGTCCACTTCATCTACGATTTTTTCATACACATAGAGAATTTTTTGATACTCATCTGCATCAGCATCCAGACCTGCCAGCCACTTTGCTGCCGCCTGCGTAATCTCTGTCTGCATCGTCTGGCTTTCCTTAGCTGTATAAAAATATTTTGGTTTCAGAACCGTATAGCTTTCCGTTCCCTTATGCATTGTAGCTGTCGCTGTTCCATCACACCAGAAGATATCCGGCTGATCTTTCATCAGCTTCCGGAATATCTGATTCGTCTCATCCGCATCTGTATCATGTACATAGATCTCCTCTGTATGATTTCTGACACCTTCCAGGATTTCCCGATAAACTTGCTTCTGTTCTTCCGGCAATTGCCGGTAATAGTACTTTTTCTGTGTTCTCTTCTGCCGTTTTGGATACTTTCTGATAAGGAATCGCTTCCTGTTTATCGGAAATAAACTGTTCCATATCTATGTATCCGATTCGCTCTGCTGCCGCGATCCCTATGAGTAAGATGCATATCAGAATCAGGATGAGCGTTTTCTTTTCTCTTCTTTTTCTATATATTCGCAAATGTCTTCTTTTCATGCTCTGTTTTTCGCTCCTGTTTCTATCATTCTTATGATTTCCTGCATAATGTAGGAATACTTTATTATACCGGTTTCTTTCTCTTTCCGCAATTCTCACATTTTCTTACTTTTGCATACTCTGTCAGTAACAGAGTCTTAAAAGAGGTCCTATTATTATGAATGGAGCGACTCCAACCACTCAGGATACTCCTGATAAAGGCCGTCTGCAGATCAATCTTGTCTCCGACATCACTGCATATCCGATTCAGGGAGCCCGGATTTCCATCTCCTACACCGGTATCCCGGAAACTCCTTTAGAGCAGCTTACTACCGACAGTTCCGGACAGACCGATATAATCGATCTCGCCGCACCACCGCTGGAATACAGCCTGGACCCTGAAAATGAGATTCAGCCGTATTCAGAATACACCTTACAAATATCTGCTGCCGGATATGAATCCGTCAGCATTGCCGGAGCAGAGATTCTGCCCCACGTAACAGCCCTGCAGAATGTCAGCATGAAACCCGTCGATAACCAGGAAGAAAATGAATCTATATTCGTCATACCCGCTCATACATTATATGCCACATACCCGCCCAAGATTCCAGAGGATGAGATCAAGCCAACCATTGAATCCGGTGAGATTGTCTTAAGTCGTGTCGTCGTTCCTGAATATATTGTTGTCCACGATGGAAGCCCGCGGGATTCTACTGCAAGAAATTATTACGTAAAGTATAAAGACTATATCAAAAATGTGGCTTCCAGCGAAATCTATGCTACCTGGCCTGAAGATACAATCCGGGCAAATGTTCTGGCGATCATGTCCTTTACACTGAACCGTGTGTATACAGAATGGTACCGGAACAAAGGATATGATTTCACGATTACCTCATCTACCGCTTTTGACCATAAATGGATTCCTGAACGGAATATCTATGATACAATCTCTGTGATCGTCGATGAGTTGTTTGCCGATTATCTTTCCAGACCGAATGTGAAGCAGCCGATACTGACACAGTATTGTGACGGGCGGCAGGTGCAGTGTCCGAACTGGATGACACAATGGGGATCCAAATCATTAGGCGATCAGGGCTACTCCCCTATCGAAATCCTACGCTATTATTATGGTGATGACATGTACATCAACACCGCCGAAGCCATCTCCGGCATTCCGTCCTCCTGGCCTGGTTATACTCTGAAGATTGGCTCATCCGGCAACAAAGTCCGGCAGATGCAGGAGCAGTTAAATGTGATTGCAGGTGCTTATCCGGCTATTCCAAAGATCACTGCTGACGGTATCTATGGACCGGCAACTGCCGAAGCTGTCCGGGTATTTCAAAAAGTCTTTGGACTGCCTCAGACCGGAGAAGTGGATTATACGACCTGGTATAAGATATCGGAGATATATGTGGGGGTATCGCGGATTGCGGAATTGAACTGACAACCATTTTCCCCACATGGAAAAAATGCTAACTTTGAATTCTATATCAACGAATGCTTTAAAAAGGCATGGAAAAAATGACTTTCATTTTTCACATGCCTTTTGTTCAAAAATAATACCTATTTCTTCTATCCCCCAAAGAATATCCGATGCACATCATTAAACATCACCAGCACCATAAGTGCCATCAACAGCACAATCCCTGCGAAATGTACATACCCTTCTTTCTCCGGCGGCACACGCTTTCCTCTGATTGCTTCGATGATCAGGAATACCAGTCGTCCCCCATCCAGTGCCGGAAGCGGCAGAAGGTTCATCACACCAAGGTTCGCCGACAGCAGAATTGCCAAATTCAGCATCTCTACAATGACGACAAACAGACCATAGGAACGGCTCTGCTTATAGGTGGTATCTACCGTATTAACAATTCCGACCGGTCCGGAAAGTTCGTTCACTCCGATCTGTCTGGTCACTAACATCTTCAGACTGTCCAGTGTCGTGCAGATCCAGAATTTCACTTCATAGCCGCCATATTTGACCGCCGTCAGTGCATTGGCTTTGGTATAACCGGAACTGCCGATTCCGAGTCTCTTATATCCCAGTTCTTTGTCCATCTTCGGAGTCAGTGTAACGGTCTTTTCTTTTCCGTTTCTCAGCACAGTGACAACCACGTCTTCATCAGAGTGAAACTGATTATAAAAACTGACTTCACGGAAAATGTGGATCTTTTTATTCCCCATCTGCACGATCTCGTCACCTTTTTTTAAACCAGCTTCTGCTGCCGGATATCCGGATTCCACTGCCCCGATTACCGGCTTATCGTAACCAACCATTGCCGTTATGATCACTGCAAAGATAAAAGCCAGAATAAAGTTAAACACAGGCCCTGCCGCTATGACTGAGATTCGCGCCCATACGGATTTATTATTAAAGTTATTCGGCGAATCATTCGCCTCTTCATCTTCCCCCATCGCACAGAACCCTCCGATTGGAAGGATACGTACGGCGTATCTGGTCCCTTTATATTCTTTTGAATAAATTGCCGGTCCCATTCCTATAGCAAACTCATCTACATCAATTCCATTTTTCTTCGCCAGTAAGAAATGCCCCAGCTCATGAAAAAATACGATGAAGCTGAATAACAAGATTGCTAATATAATTCCCAAATTTCTAATTACCTCCTGCTGTTGATTCTTTCATAGGTCGCTGCTTCTGTCTCCAGAATCTGTTCCAATGTTGGATTTTCAATATTTTTGTGTGCCTTCATACAGTCTTCGATGATCTCCGTGATCTCCAGATACTTGATTTCTCTGTTCAGGAACTTGCTTACCGCAAGTTCATTTGCTGCATTGAATACAGTCGGAAGGCTTCCGCCCTTTCTTCCTGCTTCGTATGCAAGCTCCAGTCCATAGAATGTATCTGTATCCGGCTTCTCAAATTCCAGTTTTCCCAATGTCCAGAAGTCTACTCTGTCCCCCGGGAGGAATCTTCTCTCCGGATAATATAATGCATACTGGATTGGAAGCTTCATATCCGGTGTTCCAAGCTCTGCAATGATCGCACCATCTACATACTCTACCATAGAATGAATAATACTCTGTGGCTGTACTACAACCTGCACCCGATCCACATCTACATCAAATAACCATTTGGCTTCGATGACTTCGAGACCTTTGTTGACCATTGTAGAGGAATCAATTGTGATCTTACGTCCCATTGACCAGTTTGGATGCTTCAATGCATCTTCCACCTTGATTTCCATCAGTTCTTCTGATTTTTTTGCCACGGAACGGACCGCCGGATGCGGTCAGAAGAATCTTATGAACTGCCCCGTGACGATTGCCCTGTAATGACTGGAAAATGGCGCTATGCTCACTGTCTACCGGGAGAATCGATACTCCCATCTTTTTTTGCCAGCGGCATAATGATATGTCCTGCCGTTACCAACGTCTCTTTATTGGCAAGCGCAATATCTTTTCCTGCCTTGATTGCTTCAATTGTAGGACGGATACCGATCATCCCTACAACCGCTGTCACAAGAATCTCTGTATCATTCATGGTTGCGACTTCCAGAAGTCCATCCATGTCTGCCACGATCTGCGTGTCCGTATCTGCTACATTCACACGTAATTCCTCTGCTTTTTCTTCTGACCATACAGCCACAATCTGCGGATGGAATTCACGGATCTGTTCTTCCAGCATCTTAATATTACTTCCGGCTGCCAGTCCAAGCACTTCAATATCGCCGTTCTCTCTGACCACTTCCAGCGTCTGTGTCCCGATAGAACCAGTGGAACCTAAAATTGCTATCTTTTTCATATGAACCTCCTACAATCTGCCTGCAAGAAATGTTGCAAGATAATAAATGATCGGCGCCGTAAAGATAACACTGTCAAATCTGTCAAGAATTCCGCCATGTCCCGGAATCAGTTTTCCATAATCTTTAATGTCATGATTACGTTTGATCGCAGAAGCTGCAAGATCACCAATCTGTGAGATCATTCCTCCAACTCCACAGATAATTGCATACTGTCCCGGATTCACACCTGCTCCTGTAATCTTATTCGCTGCAAGAGCAAAGATTGCCCCAAGAAGAGCTGCTCCTACGATTCCACCGATTCCACCTTCTACAGATTTCTTCGGGCTTAACTTCGGTGCCATCTTATGCTTTCCAAGAAGCATACCTACGCAGTACGCGCAAGTGTCGCATCCCCAGGAGCTCAAAAAGATAAGCCATACTGCAACAGCTCCGTCATCCAGCATTCTTGTCTGGTATACATAAGACAGCATCACTGCAACATAAAATACACCAAAGAATACCGTCATCACCTGCTCTGCTTTAAATACCGGAAATGAAAATACATATACCGCCATCAGTACGACCAGAAATACAATCGTAAGAAATGTCACATACTGCATCTGTCCGGTATATAAGATTCCGTAATATACAACGGCTGCCAGATAACCGGTAAAACCTAATATCTTGCTCTGCACATCCACAACTTTATAAAGTTCCGACAATCCGATCAGACTGATCAGTGCCAGAAAACCGAACAACAATCCGCCACCGGTTCCAACTGTTGCTATTAAGATAATGACCAGAACAATCCCACTTAATAATCTTGTCTTAAACATTCTGTTCTTCTTCCTCCTTCACACCGCCGTAACGTCTGTCGCGGTGATTATACTGTTCAATCGCCTTTTCCAGTTCTTCTTTACTGAAATCCGGCCATGGAACATCTGTAAAATAAAACTCTGTATATGCCAGCTGCCATAACAGATAGTTGGAAAGTCTGAGTTCCCCGCTTGTGCGGATCATCAGATCAGGATCCGGAATTCCCTTTGTATCCAGATATTGTTCAAATGTCTGTTCTTCAATCTCTTCCGGATTCACTTTTCCATCTATACAATCCTTTGCAAGCTTCCGGATTGCACGGACCATCTCATCACGGCTTCCATAATTGATCGCAATCTGGAAATTCAGACCGCTATTATTCTTCGTTGCCTCTTCCAGTTCCAGAATTCTCTTCTGAATATCTTCATCCAGTCTGGTGATATCTCCAATCACACGAACCTTCATATCATTCTTTGCTGCTGTCTTCAGACATGTCTTCATATAATTACGTAAAAGCTTCATCAATGCATTGACTTCATCATCCGGACGGTTCCAGTTTTCTGTAGAAAATGCATAGACAGTCAAGTACTTAATCCCCATTCTCCATGCTTCCTCACAGATACGCTCTACATTCTTACTGCCCTGTGCGTGACCATAATTCCGGGGCATTCCCTTTGCCTTAGCCCAACGGCCATTTTCCATCCAATATGATTGCAACATGCTTTGGTACATTCATATGATTATTTCCTCCTACTAACACATTCGAACTTATGTAATCAAAAAACTTTTTAGTGCTCTTCAGTCATACAAGAACAGAGGGGACAGTTCCAGATTCTCTGGATCTTATCCCCTTCTTATTCTATGCCTTTTTATCTGTTGCAGATCTTATACTGTCATAACCTCTTTTGATTTTGATTCTACAGCTTTATCCACTTCTTTTACATATTTATCTGTCAGTTTCTGCAGATCATCTTCCATGTCCTTGATCTCATCTTCTGAGACATCTGTTCCTTTTAATTTCTTAGCTGCATCAATTCCGTCACGACGGATGTTACTGGATTGCAATCTTTGCAGCTTCCCCTTTTTTCTAACATCTTTAACCAGTCTTTTCTACGATCTCTGTAAGTTCCGGGAAGAGAAGACGTACAGTTGTTCCGTCATTGGTAGGATTGATTCCGAGATCAGAAGTCATAATTGCTTTCTCGATCTCTCTTACCATGCTTTTCTCCCATGGCTGGATCTGGATCATACGCGCTTCCGGTACAGATACGTTAGCCACCTGCTGGATTGGTGTCGGTGTTCCATAATAGTCTACTACAATTTTATTTAACACATTTGGATTCGCACGTCCTGCACGGATTGCTGAAAGTTCTCCGTCCAGATTTCCAATTGTTTTTTTCATCTTTTCCTCAAATGTTTTTAATCTTTCATTCATAGCGTGATCTCCTTTTATCGCAATAATCCATAATAATACTTATACTGTTACTTTTGTTCCTGTAAATGTTCCCTTCATCGTCTCAACAATGCTGTTCTCTTCATTCAGTCCGAATACCAGCATCGGCATCTTATTCTCCAGACACATAATAGATGCTGTCAGGTCTACAGCCATCAGCTTCTTATCAATAATTTCCTGAATAGAAATCTCGTCATATTTCTTTGCTTCCGGATTAACCTTCGGATCGCTGTCATAAATCCCGTCAATTGCTTTTGCAAGAAGCATAGCATCCGCTTCAATCTCAATTGCTCTTAAAACCGCACCAGTATCTGTCGAGAAATATGGATGTCCTGTTCCGCCTGCGAAGAACACAACTTTTCCTTCATTCAGTGCTTCTACTGCCGCATCTTTAGAAAACAATGTAGTAAATGCGCCACACACAAATGGTGTAAATACTTCTGTCTTCATTCCTGCATAACGGAAAATATCAGATACATAAATACAGTTCATAACTGTTGCCAGCATCCCGATCTGGTCTGCTTTAACACGGTCTATCGTCTCGCTGGTTCTTCCTCTCCAGAAGTTACCACCACCTGTTACAATCGCAACCTGTACCCCATCATCTACAAGCTGCTTTACCTGTTTTGCAACACCCATACAGGTAGCTTCATCAAATCCTGTCTTTTTATCGCCTGCGAGAGCTTCCCCGCTGAGTTTTAACAATACTCTTTTCATAAGTTCTTACTCCTTACTATAAGTTCTCTTTATGCATTCACATACTTATCATAAAGTATAGCATAGGAATAAAAAAAAGGGAATATGAAACCCTCACATTCCCTTAAAAAATCCTTTGAATTTTAGCTGTTAATTACGGAAAACGACTTCCCCTGTCTTCTCATCCATACTTTCTACGATTGCCAGCGACTCCAGATGAATTCCTTTGGAGCGGATGATATCTCCACCAACCTGAAATCCTTTCTCGATCACAACACCAGCTCCGACCAGCTCGGCTCCTGACTTTTTAACCAGTTCTGCCAGTCCCTCCAGTGCTTTCCCGTTAGCAAGGAAATCATCAATCAGAAGAACCTTATCTCCTTTTCCAAGAAATTCTCTGGAAACGATAATATCATAAACTCTTCCGTGTGTGAATGATTCTACCTTTGTTGTATATACATCCCCTGCAATATTCTTTGTCTGTGTCTTCTTTGCAAATACAACCGGT
>ENA-OPYU01000604-OPYU01000604.1-human-gut-metagenome-genome-assembly--contig:-NODE-604-length-13794-cov-3.822126_pt1 | contig 13794 bp, 13 predicted proteins | sample MGYA00242637_ERZ504482 | MGnify/ENA primary metagenome ERZ504482 (study PRJEB26092, sample SAMD00036237) | human gut metagenome | host: Homo sapiens | study: EMG produced TPA metagenomics assembly of...
ATCTTCTGAAGCATGGAACGCTCTTTCGGAAAGCCAGAAAAAAGCAGTTGGGCTTGCCCTGCTCTATGGGTATCAGGGAAACCGAGGAAATCTGTCTGGATCAGACGATGAGAAATGGCTTGCGACCCAGACTCTTGTATGGGAGTTTGTTACGGGGTGCCGTGAAGCCACAGGCTCATACCGCCAGACAAGCAGCACCGTGTACAGCCTGCACTTTGGTTCTCATTATCCAAACAGCGGAGCAAAGAAAGTCTATGATCAGATTGTTTCGCTGATGAGTAAGCACAATACCATTCCGAGCTTTATGTCAGGCGGGAAAGACGATATTACAAAGGAGTTTGTCTATAAAGACGGGAAATACAGTCTGACGCTGACAGATAAAAACGGTGTGCTGTCCGAGTATTCCTTTGTAAGTTCCAGCGATGCAGTCAGCGTAGCAAAATCTGGAAATAAGCTCACGCTCACATCAAAGAAAGCCTTTCATGGTTCTGTAAGGATTACAGCAACCCGAAACGGAGTGCCTGTGGTTAGTCAGAGTGCCAAACTGATTGCTTATGGTGATCCGAACTTGCAGGATGTTATTACAGGTGTAGAAAACGCTTCTCCTGTATCTGCCTATCTCAATGTGGAAACACCGACAGGTACGATTGCCCTGAAAAAGACTTCTGAGGACGGCGTTGTAGCAGGCATTCCGTTTACCATCAAGGGCGAGGGTATCAATAAGACGGTAACGACCGATGAAAACGGAAATATCACAGTAGAAGGTCTGTTCCCTGCCACTTATACCATCACAGAGCAGACCATTGACCGTTATGAACCACAGCAGACCCAGACGGTAACACTTATCGGCGGCAAGACAACCACAGTCAACTTCAACAACACCTTAAAGCGTGGCAGCCTTGAAGTAGTCAAGACTTCCGAGGACAATCTGGTGGAGGGCGTGAAATTCCATTTGTACGGCACATCCCTTAGCGGACTTGCAGTCGATGAGTATGCTGTCACCGATGGAAAAGGTGTAGCCAAGTTTGAGGATGTCCTGATCAGCGGCGACACCCCGTATGTGCTTGAGGAAGTGGATACAGCAATCCGCTATGTTGTTCCTGCATCCCAGACCGCACCGATTGAATGGAATAAGGTTACAAACCGCAGTTTCCAAAATATTCTCAAGAAATTCAATGTGACGGTAACTAAGACCGATGCAGAAACAGGAACACCGCAGGGGGACGCATCTTTGGCAGGTGCGGTTTATGGCATTTACAAGGGCGAAGAACTGATTGACACCTACACCACCGACGAAAACGGTCAGTTTACGACCAAGTATTATGTGTGCGGCGATGACTGGACAATCCGAGAAATCAGTCCGTCCGAGGGGTATCTTCTTGACCCGACTATTCATAAAGTCGGTGCAGAGCCAGAACTTTATGAGGTGGAATATAATTCTGTCGAAAATGATGTGAATGAGCAGGTTATCAAGGGAAATATCGCTATTATCAAGCATACCGATGACGGCGAAACAGGCATCGAAACTCCAGAAGAAGGTGCTGTCTTTGAGGTATTCCTTAAATCGGCAGGCAGCTTTGAGCAGGCAAAAGAAAGCGAGCGTGACAAGCTCGTCTGTGATGAGAACGGTTTTGCCCAGACAAAAGATATGCCTTATGGCATTTATACGGTAAAACAGACTTCTGGATGGGAAGGGCGTGAGCTGATGAAGCCGTTTGATGTGTTTATCAGTTCCGACGGTCAGACCTACCGCTATCTTATCAACAATGCCAACTTTGAAAGCTATATCAAGGTTGTGAAGAAAGATGCGGAAACAGGGAAAACCATCCCGTATGCAGGGGCAGGCTTCCAGATTTACGACCCGAACGGCAACCTTGTGACAATGACTTTCACTTATCCAGAAGTGACAACCATTGATACTTTCTATACTACCGCAGATGGCGAGTTGATCACCCCGCAGGCTTTGGAATACGGAAAAGGCTATTCCCTTGTGGAAGTACAAGCCCCGTACGGCTATGTGCTTGACTCCGAGCCTGTGTATTTTGATGTAGTGCAGGAAAATTCGGAGGAAGAAAGCGGAATTACCGTGATTGAGGTAGTACGATCCAATCTGGCACAAAAAGGTAGGATTACCGTAGAAAAGTCTGGAGAGATTTTTTCAAGTGTATCGGAAAACAACGGAATGTATCAGCCAAACTTTGCCGTAGGAAATCTGGAGGGTGCGGTTTATGAGATTACCGCAGCCGAGGATATTGTAACCTTAGAGGGAACAGTCAGAGCAAAAAAAGGTGAGGTGGTAGATACCCTGACCACAGGTGCAGACGGTACGGCAAAATCAAAGGAATTATATCTTGGAAAATATGAAGTGAAGGAAGTGACAGCACCGAATGGTATGGTGCTGAATGATGAAATTCACTCCGTCGAGCTTGTCTATGCAGGACAGGAAATTTCGGTAACAGAAACAGAAACGAGTTTCTACAACGAGCGTCAGCGTGTGGAAATCGACCTTGTAAAGAACCTTGAAACCGACGAGCATTTTGGTGTGGGCAATAACGGGGAGATCTTTGATGTTGCCTTTGGGCTGTATGCAGAAAAGGAATTGACTGCCGCAGACGGTACGGTCATTCCTGCTGACGGACTGATTGAGATTATTACTCTTGACGAGAACGGAAATGGCAAGGTTAAGACTGACCTTCCGATGGGCAATTATTATGTGAAAGAGATTGCAGCAAACGAAGCGTATCTTACAAGTGATACGAAATACCCTGTAAACTTTGAATATGCAGGACAGGATACCGCCATCGTCCACCTTGCAGTCAATGACGGCGAACCCATTGAAAACAAGCTGATTTATGGTTCTGTAAGCGGAAAGAAAACCGATGAGGACGGCAAGGGCTTAGGTGGTGCTGTCATTGGCATCTTTAAGACCGGCACAGAAGAATTTACAAAAGAACATGCGATTTTAACTACCACATCAAAGGATGACGGTAGTTTTTCTTTTGCCAAAGTGCCGTATGGTTCTTGGATTATCCGAGAGGTAGAAAGTCCGAAAGGCTTTGTACTGTCCGAGGAAGAAATTCCTGTTACGATCGGCAAGGTGGATGAAGTTGTGGAAATCGAGCTTGTGAATGAATTTATCATAGGCAATATTGAGCTTACCAAAGTTGATAAGGATTATCCTGACAATAAGCTGACAGGTGCAGCTTTTGAAGTCTTTGCGGATACCAACAAAAACGGCGAGTACGACAAGGAAGATGAGCTGCTTGGCGAAATGTCTGAGCTTGGCGGCGGCATCTACCAGATGAGCGAGCTTCGATACGGAAAATATTTTGTCCGTGAAAAGACAGCACCAGAGGGCTTTGTTCTTGATGAAAATGTCTACACCGTATTCATTGAGGAAAATGGCAAGACCTATGTGGTGGAAAATGAAGCAGGCAAAGGCTTTGTCAATGCCCCGCAGTCAGGCAGTCTTAAAATTGTCAAAACATCTTCCGATGGCAAGGTGGAAGGCTTCTCTTTCCGAGTGACAGGTGCAAATGGATATGACCAGACTTTTAAGACCGACAAAAATGGAGAAATCGTGATTGAAAACCTGCGTATCGGAGAATACACCATTTCCGAGGTCAGCGATAAGGCATCGGCAAACTATATCCTGCCTGCCGAAAAAACAGATTACGGTCAAAGTGGGATCAACTACGGTTGTTCAGATGCACAATGAACTGCGTGACACCCCGAAAACAGGGGATGACTTCAATCCGTTCCTCTGGGGAGGACTGGCGGCAGTTTCCCTCATTGGTGCAGGTACGCTCTTGATCGCAGGGCTGAAAAAGAAGAAGAAGGAGGACTAAGGAATGGAAGTAAAGACGGTGATCGCCATTGTGCTTGTGATGTTCATTGTGGGCGGAGCAATCTGGCTGAACATCCGTAACCGAAAGAAGAAGTAAAGTGTCTGGGGGCAGCCTTTTGCGGGCTGTCCCCTTTCCATATACGGAGGTATGTATGCAGAAATTGAGAACCATTGAGGATAAGGTGCGAGCCATTCTGAAAAAGGACGAGGAAGCCAGAAATGACGATATGGTGCTGTATCTGAAAGTATGTAACAGCTATTTTAAGGACGCAGGGGCGATGCCCTTTGCGGAAGTGATGTCGCAGTACCGTTATCTGGGACTGCCGAGCTTTGAGAGCGTGGGCAGGACACGCCGAAAGCTGCAGGCAGAACATCCAGAGCTTTTAGGCAGCATCCGTATCCAGAAGATCCGTGCCAAGCAGGAACAGAATTACAGGCGTTACGCCAAAGAATGAGAGGTGGCTTATGAACGAAGAAAAACGAATGAACGGCGGTTATGAAATTATTGAGAGCTGTCAAATCGGGCGTACAGAGCTTGTTATCGGGCATAACTCCAAAGCCCCGAACCCTTATGTGTGTTGGTACTGTAAGGACGGATCAGATTATTTCTGGGGGTATTATTGCAATCAGCTTTCCGAAGCAAGGGATAAGCTGAATGAACGCTATCAGAACGAGTGCAGGATGCCCTATAACCAACCAGAAAAGAAACAGAGGAATCACAATGACCGAGAACGCTAAGAAAAAATATGATTGTGCGACCTGCCCTTATCCCCGCTATAAGGAAGGGACGGTTATTTTCTGCGATGTATGTATGCAGAAGATTTTAGACAGGAAGAAAGAAAAACAGCGACAGGAGGATGGGAATGAGTAAGGAAAAACGAATGGCAGGCTCTTATGAGATTGAGCAGAGCATTTATATCGGCGAAAAGGAAGTGCTGTTTGGGGTAAATAAGGCGGAAGAATATCCCTTTATGGTCTGTTACTGTTCTTATAACAATCCCCTGTCTGCCCCGTGGTGTACGGAAGCTATTGGTACGGACGATTATCTGGAAGCGATGCAGGTGTTTACAGACCGAGTACAGGCACAGATCGAGCTTGTAAAAACGGAGCAGGAACAATACCGCTTTGATAAAACACCGTTTACTGTTTCCGACTGTATTCCCGATAATCACAGCTCGAATATCGTCGGCAAGGTGGTGGTTATCAACGCCGAGCCGAAACGATATGAATATCAGCACGCTGCCTATCAGCTTGTATTGGCAGACGGTGGACACGGTGCAACAGGCGGCAGAGGGCAGGCGGTGTTTGGCACTTGCCTTGCCACAGGTGAGCGTGGCAGATGGGAAAGATATGATGTGCTTGGGGAAATCAAGCCAGAAAAAATGCCAGAGTGGGCAAAGGAAGCTCTCACAAAACTGAAAGTACAGCAGAAAGAGAAAAAAACGCACAGTCGGGAGGAACGCTGATATGGAGATACGACCATTAACCCCGACAGAACAGAAATACACTTATGCCCAAAGTATGCAGATTGAGGGGCAGACAGGTACAATCGGACATCTGCGTGGAGATTTTGCAACAACAGGCTATGGCTTTTATACCACTTGGTTTGATACCAGACCCCAATGGAAAACGGACGAATTTAAGGCAGACCTTGATACCGTCATCAATGCTTTGCGGGAGGATAAGGGACTTTTGCACAACCGTTATGATATGGGTGCTTTTGCAAGGAAATATCCTGAAAGTGCGATGCAAGGGAATTATTGTACGGAATATGGTTTTCGTGTGGACACAGGAAAGCACGCTTTTCTATTTCGGTGCAATCCCACCAAAGGCGATTATAACTTTTACTGTTATTGCTATGTGAAGGAATGGCTGAATCAGCATATGGAAAAAGCTGAGCAGGGCATCCGTTTTATTGATACGCAGTATAAAGAACTGTTCCGTATCCCAGACGGTGGGAAGATTATGGTAACGACCGCTTGGGGCGAAAAACGGGAATACACCTGCCGCTTTATTGACGAATATCATACGGAGGTCGGTAACAACCTGTATCATATCGGTGAGTTTGCCGAGTTTCTGCACAAAAACGGTGCAGCCTGTGATCCGATCAGTAAAGAGCCGCAGGCAACAAAAGCACCGAAGCACAAAGACTATGAACGATAGGAGGGATGGGACAATGGCAGTCAACCAGAAAGCGGTAAAGGTTTTGAATAAAGTCTTTGAAGCAGGCTTTGCAGATGAAAAGGCAATCGCTTCTATGACAATGGACGATATTCTTTCCATGCAGGGCATTACGGTGGCAGATATTACCCTGATCAACGACCTGCAAAAGAGTATCAAATCGAACAAGGTCATTTCCTTTCTTGGTGGTGGTATGAATGAGTGGAAAAAAGAATGATCCATTTCGAAAAATGAAGAAAACGGGATTGAAGTTTCTGTTCCAGACGGAGGTATGCTTCGGCTGTTTTCTGAAAACGGGGATGCACAATGTGTCCTTTGCCGCTATGTAGATGAAAACCACACAGAGATTGACGGTGTTCTGTATGACACCAAAGACTTTATCAGACGAATGAAACACAATAAAATCAGTTACGCTCCTGCCTGATCGCAGGGGCAGATAACAAGGAGGTGTAAAGAAAATGGCTGCAAAGTATCAGCTAATCACGGAGCTGTATCGGCGTACAGGCGTGTCGGTTGCGAAAAGTCCGCAGGCGTGGCAGAGTTTTCTGTCCTCTGCCTGCCGCAACTATAAGTGCCGCTTTGACGAACAGCTCTTAATCTATGCTCAACGCCCCGATGCCGTAGCTGTGGCAGAGCTTGGCACTTGGAATAAACTCTTTAAGCGGTGGGTAAATAAAGACAGCAAAGGGATTGCCGTGTTCGACCCAAAAGGTCGTAGGAACACGCTGAAATACTACTTTGATATATCCGATACCCACGAGGGTTATTATGGAAGTCGTCCTGTTCCGATCTGGCAGATGGATGAGCGATATGAGCAGGCAGTAAAGGAAAGGCTTTCTGACCGTTTCGGAGAGATTGAAGAAACAGACTTGGCGGAAACACTTTTTAAGACTGCTTGAGAACGCTGTGGAGGACAATCTTCCCGATTACCTGTCACAGCTCAAAAGCGTAACTCAAGACAGTTTTTTTAGAGGGACTGGATGAATACAACATTGAAGTGCTGTATAAGAGGCTTGCGGTCAACAGCGTGGCATTTATGCTGATGAGCCGCTGCGGTCTGGATGTAAAGGAATATTTTGACCGAGAAGATTTTGCCGACATTGTGAATTTCAATACGCCCCATACGATAAATGCAATCGGGATTGCCACGAGCGATATATCGGAGATGGCACTTCGGGAAATTTCCGCAGCTATCCGAAATGTGCAAATGGAAGCAAGAGGAGAAAACCGCACCTTTGCACCAAAGTCCCAATCCCGTTATGATGTAGGCAGAAAACAGCCCGAAAGGAGTGAAAATAATGAGCGAAATCACATACACAAGGCAGGGGGATTATCTTATTCCCGACCTAACATTACCGACAGAGCCAGAGCTTCCGCTTGGCAGATACGCTATGATGCACAGGGAGTATCTGGAGCAGCACAAGAGAGTGACCTATCTGAACCTGCTGACAGAGGGGATGCTAAATCAGCATCTTTACGAGGTGGAACAGACGGCACTCAAACGGTTGGAGCTTCTGACGAAGCAGCTCTCAATGGAGCAGGGCGTGACGGAGGAACTGAAGGAAAAAGCCCCGATGCAGTGGGTAGGATTGATGAACAACATCCGCAGCCAAGCGGAGGAAGTCATCTTGACGGAACTGATTTACAGCTAAGCATTGCCAATGAGGAAGAAGTAAGTGCCAATCTTCCAACGGTTGAACAGCAGATAGAAAAAATCACACAGGCAGAGGATGAAAAGTCCTCTGCTTTTGTCGTTTCACAGGAAGATATTGACTCTGTTTTGCAAATGGGCAGTAGTTATGATAAGAGCAAATACCGCATCTATCGTCAGCTTCAGAAAAATAGTGACAGCAAAACAAACATTGAATTTCTCAAAAAGGAATATGGTACAGGCGGCGGAACACACATTTTTCCAGACGGGACACAGGGCGGAAGATGGGCAGACAGTAAAGGAATCGCCATTGGAAAAAACAGGGTTCTTATACTGATCCAGACCTGCGATTATCTTGGTCGAAGGTGGAAAAACAGCCTGCGTGAGCTTATCAAGAATGACCGCTATTTAAACCCAAAAGAGAAAGACCATTATGCGGACTATCTGGAACAGGTATCTGCACCGCAGTATGAAATCGACACCCAGAGAAAACTTGTAAGACAACGGTTTATCCAGTCTAAGCAGGCACTTTCCCCTGCTGACAAACGGGACAGCCTTGCCCTGCGTCTGTCTGATTTTATCCGTGATTTGGACGGTTATGAAAAGAGCTTTTGTCGCAGGTGAAATCGATACCGACCTTGCCAATACTAAATGACAGGCAGATGGATGGAACAGCTTTCTGATCCTGCGACGGTGCAACAGCTTCTTGATTTTCTGGCTTTGGTACAAGGTAAAACGAGCGACACTTACAGCCGCAGTAATGCGTGGTAATTTTTCCAAAGAACTGACGGAGCTGCATCCAATGCACTACCTCTGTCACGAGGGCGATGTGGTGTATCTGGGGGCAGACAAATATGAAGTGCAGTCGGTGACTGAGGATAGGGTGACTTTGCAGAATGTGCAGTTCCCGATTTTGATGCAGGCGTACAATCATACGAAACTAAGCGAACTTCTGAACAAAAACCCTGCTAATGACCATCTCAAAGTCGTAGTAACCGACAGGCAGAAATCAGAAACACTCACCGAGAAAAAGCCTGACAGCTTAGAATTTTCTATCGGCTTTTCCGAACATCCCTGCTTTTATGCAGACGGATTAGGCGATGATATTGAGATCAGTTTTGCATTAGGAAATAAATTACTCGGTATTTTGGATGAGAAACAACACCGTGAAAGGCAGGATGAGAGTAAAAAAGTCGGGTGGTATAAAAAACTGACTTTCAGATAAACGCAGTAATCAATGGAGAAAACTTCCGATATGATGGGCGATTTGACATCGGTGACGGTGAGGGCGATTTAATTGCTCATTTGAAAAACCATTATGACTATTGCCTGTCGCCGAACTGTCCGTTTATCCCAGAGTGGAAAAAGCAGGGCGAGGATGCGTATCGGAAAAAGATGGAAAGCCTGCGGTGGGGGCGTGAGGTGTTTATTCCCTATTTGGAACAGCACACCGAATTGTCGCAAGAAGATGAAATGCAGCTTGATGCATTTATGGCGTCTGAAAGTTATTGGTATAAAGAGAAAGAAGAACTATTAGAGCAGGCTAAAAAATTCATTGATGACTATGCCTATAAAAAATATGGTCAATCTGATAGGGTGGATTATTCTGACCTGTCAAAAATAGAGATTGCGACGGCTACTACTGAGGATGGTCAGCGTAAGTTTATGGTTATGCTCGATCTTGAGAACTACCGTATGAAATTTTATGAGAATGGTAAATGCACGGATTATACAGAGTATCTTAGCCTTGCTGATATGATAGCAGCCGACATTTCTCATTCAGATTTTGAAAGTTTCGTGTTAGAACGGGCTGAAAAATATAATCAACTTTATCGTGAGGAAAAGACCGAAGCAGTACCAAAAGATACGGATAGATTAAACGCAAGAGAACTGGAAAGCTCAAGGGAACAGTTGAGTGAGCCAATAGAGGATGACTTTATCGGCAGGGAAATTGTTCTTGATAACCGCCGCTATGTGATCGAGCGTATCAGCGAAATCAGCGGTGATGTGTCAATGCGGGATGTGACTTTCCAAAATCAAGCAGGTATTCCGATAAACCGTGTGGAGAAAATTGGTTATATCCGCAGCCTTTTGGAACGGGAAGTATTACCACCCGAAAAAGAAAATGTAGATGTTCCTGTTCCGTCTGATGACCGTCGAAACTTCCGTATTACGGATGATGCTTTAGGCGTGGGCGGTGCAAAGGAGAAATTCAGAAACAACATCGCAGCGATCCAGACACTTCACGAGCTTGAGATTGAAAACCGCCTTGCAACGCCAGAGGAACAGGAAATTCTCTCAAAGTATGTCGGCTGGGGAGGTCTGTCACAGGCATTTGATGAAAATAATGCAGCGTGGGCAGATGAGTTTATAGAGCTTTATGAGAACCTCTCCCCAGAGGAATATCGTGCGGCAATGGAATCGACACTTACTGCCTTTTATACTCCGCCCGTGGTAATCAAGGCGATGTATGAGGTGCTTGACCGTCTGGGCTATGAGAAAGGAAATATGTTAGAGCCGTCTTGTGGCACAGGAAACTTCTTTGGTCTGATCCCTGAAAAGATGGCAGGATCAAAGCTCTATGGCGTGGAGTTTGATGATCTGACTGGCAGGATTGCAAAGCAGCTTTACCAGAAAGCCACCATCGCCGTACAGGGGTTTGAAGATACCAAACTGCCAGACGATCATTTTGATGTGGTGCTTGGCAATGTACCTTTTGGAGATTTTCGGGTCAACGACAGCCGCTACGAACAGCAGAAATTCCTTATCCACGACTATTTCTTTGCAAAAGCCCTTGATAAAGTAAAAGCAGGCGGCGTTGTAATGCTCCTTACCTCAAAAGGCACAATGGATAAGGCAAGTCCCGAAGTACGAAAATATATCGCCCAGAGAGCCGAGCTTTTAGGGGCGATACGGCTTCCAGACAACACCTTCAAAGCCAATGCGGGAACGGAAGTTACAAGTGACATTCTGATCTTAAAAAAGCGTGACCGAGTTATGGAGATAGAGCCAGAGTGGGTACACCTTGACACGGACGAGAATGGGATCACAATGAACCGCTATTTTGTAGAGCATCCAGAGATGGTGCTTGGAACAATGCAGATGGAAAGCACCCGTTTCGGTATGGATACTGCCTGTAAAGCAGATAAAGAACATTCCCTTTCCGAGCTTTTATCGGAAGCGGTGCAGCGTATCAATGGGGAAATCACAGCACAGGAAAATCAGATTGATGAAATCTCCGATGAACAGGCAGAGAGTATTCCTGCCGACCCTTTGGTACGGAACTTTTCTTATACTTTAGTGGATGGCAAGGTTTACTTCCGAGAAAATGATGTGATGACCCCTGCCAAAGTATCTATGACTGCCGAAAACCGTATCAAGGGATTGGTGAAGATCAGGGACTCTGTCCGCAGGCTCATTGACTATCAGACCAACGATTACCCTGATGAAGCGATACGAAAGGAGCAGGAACAGCTTAACCGCTTGTATGATACCTTTACGGGGAAGTACGGGCTTATCAATAACCGAGGGAATTATCTTGCCTTTGCATCCGATGAAAGCTATTTTCTGTTATGTTCCCTTGAAGTGCTTGACGATGATGGGAAATTTAAGCGGAAAGCGGATATGTTCACGAAACGGACGATCAAACCGCACCGTACTGCAACTTCTGTGGAAACCGCAAGCGAAGCCCTTGCCCTTTCTATTGGAGAAAAGCCTGTGTTGATTTAGGTTATATGGAACAGCTTACAGGGAAAACACAGGAGGAACTGATTGCAGATTTGCAGGGCGTTATCTTTCGTGTACCCAATGCCGAGCCTGCCCGTTATGTGACTGCGGATGAGTACCTTTCTGGAAATGTAAGGGAAAAGCTGACGGTTGCAGAAATTGCGGCAAAGCAAGACCCGTCGCTGTCTGTCAATGTGGAAGCCTTAAAACAGGTTATTCCCAAAGACCTGCCTGCCAGTGAAATCGCTGTGCGTCTTGGTACGACTTGGATACCGCAGGAGGATATTCAGCAATTTGTGATGGAACTTTTAACCCCGTCACAACACGCAAGAGGCAGGATCAAAGTCCGCTATACACCATATAATGGCGATTGGTTTATCGAAAATAAAACTTCCGATTACGGGAATGTCAAGGCGGACAGCACTTACGGTACGAAAAGAGCTTCCGCCTATCGTATTATCGAGGACACGCTGAATCTGAAAGATACCCGTACTTTTTGATTATGTGTATGATGAACACGGAAACAAAAAAGCGGTGTTCAATCATAAGGAAACCACAGCGGCACAGGCAAAGCAGGAAGTGATTAAACAGGCGTTTCAGGATTGGATATGGAAAGACCCTGAGCGAAGAAACCGCCTTGTCCGTTACTATAACGACACTTTCAACAGTATCCGTACCCGTGAGTATGATGGAAGCCATATCACTTTTGGCGGGATTAGTCCAGAAATTCAGTTAAGACCGCATCAAGTGAACGCTATTGCCCATATCCTTTATGGAGGGAATACACTTCTTGCCCATAAGGTAGGTGCAGGCAAGACCTTTGAAATGGTCGCTGCCGCACAGGAGAGCAAGCGTCTGGGACTGTGCAATAAGTCCATGTTTGTTGTGCCAAATCACTTAGTCGGACAATGGGCGTCTGAGTATTTAAGGCTGTATCCCTCTGCCAATATCCTTGTGACAACGAAACAGGACTTTGAAACAGCGAACCGAAAAAAGTTCTGTTCCCGTATTGCCACAGGCGATTATGATGCGGTCATCATCGGACATTCCCAGTTTGAAAAAAGTTCAGATGAGCGTGGAAAGGCAGTACGAGCAGCTTCAGAAACAGCTTGACGATATTGAGCGTGGGATTGAAGATGTGCAGAAATCAAATGGCGAGCAGTTCACAGTCAAACAGCTCATGAAAACAAGGAAAGCCATTGAGCAGAAGCTCAAAAAACTCAACGATACCAAACGAAAGGACAATGTGATTGACTTTGAGCAGTTAGGCGTTGACAGGCTTTTTATTGACGAGAGCCATTTTTACAAAAACCTCTACCTCTATACCAAGATGCGAAATGTGGGCGGTATTGCCCAGACCGAAGCCCAGAAAAGCTCTGACCTCTTTATGAAGTGCCGCTATCTGGATGAAATCACAGGCAACCGTGGCACGATTTTCGCTACGGGAACACCGATCAGTAACTCAATGGTCGAGATGTACTCCGTGCAGAGATACTTGCAGTATGATACACTTGTAAGGAACGGTTTGCAGCATTTTGACAGTTGGGCGTCCACTTTTGGTGAAACCATCACAGCATTAGAGCTTGCCCCTGAAGGGACAAACTACCGAGCAAAGACAAGGTTTGCGAAATTCTATAACCTGCCAGAGCTGATGTTAATGTTTCGAGAAGTAGCTGATATTCAGACTGCCGATATGTTAAAACTCCCTGTGCCAAAGGTCAACTATCACAATATCAAGACCAAGCCAAGTGAGATACAGATAGAAATGGTAGCTTCTCTTGCTAAGCGGGCAGAAAAGATAAGGGCAAGGCTTGTTGAGCCGCAGGTCGATAATATGCTGAAAGTGACCAATGACGGACGAAAACTTGCCCTTGACCAGAGAATGATTGACCCGATGCTGCCTGACGACCCAGAAAGCAAGGTCAACACCTGTATCGACAATGTGCATCGCATTTGGGAGGAACACGCTGACACAAAGGCGGCACAGCTTATATTTTGCGACCTTTCCACGCCGAAGAATGATGGCTCATTTAATGTTTATGATGATATACGGGAGAAACTGATCCGCCGTGGCGTTCCTGCTGAGCAGATACGCTTTATCCATGAAGCGACTACCGATGTGCAGAAAAAGAGTTATTTGCGAAGGTCAGAAGCGGCGAGGTGCGTATTTTGTTAGGCTCTACCCAGAAGATGGGGGCAGGTACGAATGTGCAGGACAGGCTTGTGGCACTCCATAATTTAGATTGCCCGTGGCGACCAAGCGATGTAGGACGGATTTTGCGGACATTCAAAATAAAAAGAATGTGGAGGTAACAGACAATGGCAAAATCATTATTTGAGGAACTGGGCGGCAAATACGAAAGGCAAGGGGATTATTTGATACCGTGCT
>ENA-OPYU01000605-OPYU01000605.1-human-gut-metagenome-genome-assembly--contig:-NODE-605-length-13742-cov-2.184135_pt1 | contig 13742 bp, 21 predicted proteins | sample MGYA00242637_ERZ504482 | MGnify/ENA primary metagenome ERZ504482 (study PRJEB26092, sample SAMD00036237) | human gut metagenome | host: Homo sapiens | study: EMG produced TPA metagenomics assembly of...
TACAAGCGATTACAGCAGCTATGCCATCAGGCACAGGTTTACAAAAATTTGCTGATGTTTACCCTAAGAGAATTTTTTGATGTAGGTATCGCAGAAGAACATGCTGTAACATTTGCTGGCGGTCAAGCTTGTATCGGTAAACGACCATTTGTAGCATTATATTCAACTTTTGCCCAACGTGCTTATGATCAGGTTATCCATGATATATGTTTACAAAATTACCAGTAGTATTTTGTTTAGATAGAGCAGGGCTTGTTGGTGAAGATGGCCCAACTCATCATGGTGTATTTGATATAGCATATATGCGTCAAATACCAAATATGGTAGTTATGGCACCAAAAGATGAAAATGAACTTCGTCAAATGGTATTTAGTGCAGTGGAATATAATTGTCCATGTAGCATACGTTATCCGCGAGGTAATGCTTGTGGTGTTCCAATTGAAGAAGATGTAGAGATTTACCTTTAGGCAAAGGCGAAATTTTACAAGATAAGGAAAATGCTACAGTAGCAATAATCTCTGTTGGTTCAATGGTAAAAGAAGCTATGGTAGCTAGTGAAAAATTATCATTAGAAAATATAAATTGTAGCGTTATTAATGCTCGCTTTATAAAACCATTAGATGAAGAATTAATTTTAAATATAGTTAAAAAACGTAAAATTACGTAGTAACAATTGAAGAAGGTATTTTAGCTGGCGGTTTGGCAGTGCTATTTTAGAATTATTAAATCAAAATAAAATATATAAACCAGTAATTCGCATGGGTATACCAGATGAATTTATAGAGCAAGGTACACGCAATGAATTATTGAAAGAATGTAAATTAACAAGTGAAGATATAATACAAACAATAAAAGATTTTGAAGAATAGAAATAGGTGTGAAGTTAATGGCTAAAAAAACGTTTAGATGTGATGTTAACAGAACAAAATTTAGTATCTAGTCGAGAACGTGCAAAAACAACTATAATGGCAGGCTTAGTATTAGTTAATGGTCCAAAAAATAGATAAACCAGGAACTATGGTAAAAGAAGATGCTGTTATCCGTGTTTTAGGTGATAGCATAGGATATGTAAGCCGTGGCGGTTTAAAATTAGCGAAAGCCATCAAAGAATTTAAATTAGATTTAACAGATTTAGTTGTAGCAGATATTGGTGCTTCAACTGGTGGTTTTACAGATTGTTCTTTGAAAATGGAGCAAAAAAGTTTTTGCTATAGATGTAGGCTATGGACAATTAGCATGGTCATTACGTACAGATGAACGTGTAGTGAATATGGAAAGAACTAAACATTCGCTATGTTACACCAGAAGATATAGGAGAACCTATAAACTTTGCTTCTATCGACGTAGCTTTATCTCTTTAGATAAAGATTTTACCTGTAGCTAAAACTTTACTTAGCGATGATGGTAAAATAGTTGCTTTAATAAAACCTCAATTTGAAGCAGGAAAAGATAAAGTAGGCCAAAAAAAGGCGTAAGTTCGTGAAGCTAGTGTACATGAAGAAGTAATCCAAAAAAATCGTAGATTTAAGTACACAATTAGAATTTGTACCTAGAGAATTGACATATTCTCCAGTAAAAGGGCCAGAAGGAAATATTGAATATTTACTTCACTTAAAGCAAAAAACAGATGAATTTTTAGAAGATGCAGTTCTGGATGTGAAGGAGATTGTTGTAAAAGCTCATGAAGAGCTGGATAAATAACCATGAAAAAGTTTTATATTATTGCAACAGTGAAAAAGATGAAGGAATGCAGGTGGCAGGCATGACTGCCAGATATCTGGAATCCCATGGGTGTTTCTGTGTGATTCGTCCTGCCACCTCAAGAGGAAGAGAGCCTTTTCATCATTATACGGATATCAATCACATTCCGGAGGATGTTGAATGTGTAATTGTTCTGGGAGGTGACGGGACCCTTCTGCAGGCTGCAAGGGATGTGGTAAGCCGCCAGATTCCTCTTCTTGGTATTAACCTGGGAACTCTGGGATATCTGGCAGAGATTGACCGGGAATCCATTGAACCCGCCCTGAATCATCTCATGGCAGATGAATATGTGCTGGAAAACCGTATGATGTTACAGGGGAAGGTTTATCATAAGGGGCAAAATGATAGCAGAAGACGTGGCCTTAAATGACATTGTCATTGGCAGGGACGGGCCTCTTAGAGTAATTGGCCTTTAATAATTATGTAAATGGTGAGTTTTTAAATTCCTATAAGGCAGATGGAATTATTATTTCCACAGCCACAGGCTCCACGGGATACAGCCTTTCAGCGGGAGGCCCTATTGTATCGCCGGAGACAAATATTATGATTATGACGCCGGTAGCGCCTCATACTTTAAATACCAGAAGTATTATTTTCCCGGCAGGAGATGAAATTGCTGTGGAGATTACTCATGGTGTACAGATGGGACAGGGAAAAGCTATTGCCTCCTTTGATGGGGACACGAATATTTCCATGACACTGGGGGACAAGGTGGTAATCCGGCGTTCTGTTCAGGATACAAAGATTGTAAAAATCAGCAACATTAGATTTTTTTAGAGGTACTTCGGAAAAAAATGAAAAAATTAGCAGGAGGATGGAAATGAAAATTGCCAGACATTCAAAAATCATTGAATTGATTCAGCAATATGATATTGAAACACAGGAAGAACTGGCAGCGCGTCTGAATGCTGCCGGATTTCAGGTAACCCAGGCTACGGTTTCCAGAGATATAAGGGAACTGAAACTGACAAAGGTGGCCAGACAAGACGGAGGTTCAAAATATACGATTATGAACGCAAAAGAAGCTCCTGACAGCGAAAAATATATCAGAGTGTTAAGAGAGGCCTTTCTCTCCATGGACGTAGCTCAGAATATTTTAGTAATTAAAACCTCTTCCGGTATGGCAAATGCAGCGGCAGCGGCGCTTGACCACATGAATCTTCAGGAAATCGTAGGAAGTCTGGCAGGGGACGATACCATTGCCTGTTTCAGCAAAAGTACGGAAGACACCATGATACTGATGGATAAAATCAGAAAAATCATTCATGCATAAAAGAAAAAGGGGAGTGCTCCGAAATGTTAGTACATTTACATGTTAAGAATCTGGCATTAATTGAAGAAGCAGAGGTGGATTTCCAGGAAGGACTGAATATTCTTACCGGAGAAACAGGAGCCGGAAAGTCCATTCTCATTGGCTCTGTGAATCTGGCTCTGGGTCAGAAAATGTTCAGAGGAATCATACGGGAAGGAGCCGGAAATGCCCTGGTAGAGCTGGTATTTCAGGTGCGGCCTGATACAGAAGAGAAGTTAAAGGAAATGGGCGTGTACCCGGAAGAGGGACAGGTGATTATTTCCAGAAGAATTACAGAAACCAGAAGCATCAGCAAAGTAAACGGGGAAACCTGTACAGCTTCCAGTATCCGCAAGATTGCAGAGTTGCTGCTGGATATTCACGGACAGCATGAACACCAGTCGTTGCTGTACCCAGAGAAGCAGATGGAGATTCTGGATGATTATGGAGAAATCCAAATCAGAGATAAGAAGGAAACCGTCAGGAAACACTACAGAGAATACCTGGGTGTCAAAAAAGAGTTGGAGAGTTATGAGCTGGATGAAGAGCAGAGAAGAAGAGAAATCAGCTTTTTGGAATATGAAATTCAGGAAATTCAGGAAGCCCAGTTAAGGTCTGGAGAAGATGAGGAACTGGAGATTGCTTATCGGAAACTATCCAACAGCAGACAGATTACAGAAGGTCTGGGAATGGTGTATCAGCTTACCGGGGATAACCAGGAGAGCAGTACCCAGCAGATTGGCAGAGCTCTTCAAAAACTGTCTCCGATTTCAGGCTTTGATGAAAAACTGGAAGGATTTTACAGCGCGCTTACAGATATTGACAGCCTGCTCAATGATTTTAACAGGGAAGTTTCTTCTTATTTGTCAGAATTTGTATTTTCAGAAGAAGAATTTGTGCAGATAGAAACCAGACTGGATTTGTTGAATCATTTAAAATCAAAATATGGACATTCTATTAGAGAAATCCTTGTTTACAAAGAAGAAAAAGAACAGGAACTGGAACGTCTCCTGCATTTTCAGGAGCAAAAGGAAGCTTTGGAGAAAAGGCTGGAAACAGAAACAGAAGAACTGTCAAAAGCGTGTCAGGAACTGACGAAGGTGCGGAAAACCTGGGCGAAAGAATTAGAAAAACAGATTGTGCAGGGACTTCAGGACTTGAACTTTTTAAATGTGGAGTTTGAAATTCAGTTTAAGGAGCGGGAACAGTTTAGCTCTCAGGGAAAAGACAGTATCTGCATTTTTTGATTTCTACCAATCCGGGTGAGCCGGTAAGAGAATTATCCAGGGTGGTATCCGGAGGTGAGCTTTCCAGAATTATGCTGGCGATTAAAACCCTGATGGCAGATAAGGATGATACGGAAACTTTGATTTTCGATGAAATCGACACAGGAATCAGCGGTAGAACCGCACAGAAGGTAGCAGAGAAAATGGCGGTGATTGGAAATTCCAGACAGGTGCTTTGCATTACCCATCTGCCCCAGATTGCTTCTCAGGCAAACGCCCATTATCTCATTGAAAAAAATTGTGGAAAATATGGAAACCAGCACCAGGATTCGGGAGCTTTCCTACCATGATTCTGTAGAAGAACTGGCGCGGATGCTTGGCGGTGCGAAGATTACAGATGCGGTTTTACAAAATGCCAGGGAAATGAAAGATTTGGCACAGCAACAAAAAAATACAAGAGTGAAATAAACAAAAAATTCACATACTAAAAAAGGTACACAACGGTGTATCTTTTTTTTGTGCTTTTTCTAGTATTTTTCATAAAAATTGAGAAAGGATGTGATTTTTTTGTCTAAAAAAGCGTAAATTATCGCCTCTTTCTTTTCGTATTATTATTAGCGGATATTTTAGCAGTGGGCGGGCTTGGTATTGTGAGGTTGAAAAAAGTGCCATACCGGATACAGTCTATATCCGTGAAGGACAGAAAGATGATCTTACAAAACTTTTTGACTTACCTATGGTAACCTATCCGGAAACCATTGATGTATCAGATCAGGGAAGTTATCAGATTCCATGTTCTTTGCTTGGGATATTTCCACTCAAGCAGGTTCAGGTTGAAACCGTGGAAGAAAAGGTGGTATCAGTTGGCGGTACACCCATAGGGCTTTATATGGAGACCCAGGGAATTCTTATTGTAGATACCGGGGAAATCATTTGGGGAGGATGGTATTTCCAGAGAGCCGGCAGAAAATATTGCCAAATCAGGAGATTACATTTTAGCAGTCAACGGAAGCCCTGTTACCAGAAAAAAACAGCTTATTCAGAAAATCCAGGAAAGCCAGGGAAAGTCCGTGGAACTTCTGGTGAGCAGGGAAGGGGAAGAAATTCCCATTGCTTTAAATCCGGTAAAGACAGAGGATGACAGCTATAAACTGGGAATCTGGGTGCGTGACAATACCCAGGGCATTGGAACCATGACGTATATGGAAGAAAACGGAAAATTCGGTGCTTTGGGGCATGGCATCAGTGATACGGACACAGGAGAACTTCTGGATGTTTCAGGAGGAGAACTGTATGAAGCTGAGATTCTTTCCATCCGAAAGGGAACGAAGGGCGCACCGGGAGAATTATCAGGTTACATTGAGTATCAGGAAGAGAAAAAGCTGGGAACCATAGAAAAAAATTACAGAGAAGGGCATTTACGGAAGACTGGATAACTGGCAGCAACCGTTGAACATGAAAGCTCCTGTAGCTTACAAGCAGGAGGTGAAGAAGGGGCCGGCGAAGATTATGACTGATTTAGGAGACGGGGTACAGTCTTATGAGATTCAGATTACAGAGATTTATGAGGAGCGGGCAGATACCAATCAGGCATTTGAAATTCAGGTAACAGATCCAGAACTTCTGGCAAAAACGGGCGGGATTGTCCAGGGAATGAGCGGAAGTCCTATTTTTGCAGGATGAAAGACTGATTGGCGCGGTAACCCATGTGTTTGTTCAGGATTCCTCAAAAGGCTATGGAATCTTCATAGAGAATATGTTGTGGTAAACTGTCGAAAATCGTTTGATAAAAGGTGAATAATGTAGAAAAATATATGTAAATTATCAGATAAAAACTATAAATTGTAAGATGATTTTCCCTTGATTTGCACAGGAAACTGATAATATAATACTAATAGTCTTTGGTATGACGATTGAAAAGGGCGCCCGTCAGATGCCGGAGAATAGAGTTGTAACAAAATAGATGGAGGAGAAGTAATGGAGAAGTTAAATGTCGCTATAGCAGATGATAATGAGAAAATGTTGGATTTACTGGGGAACTTGATAAATGGTGATAAGGAGCTGGAATTAGTGGGACACGCTAATAACGGAGCGGAAATTTACGATATTATCAAGGAGAAAGAACCGGATGTTGTACTTTTAGATATTATTATGCCACAGGTGGACGGTCTTACCGTAATGGAACGTGTGGGAAAAGATACAGAATTGAAAAAACAGCCGGCTTTTATTGTTGTATCTGCAGTAGGACAGGAACAGATTACCGAGGATGCCTTCCAGTTAGGAGCAAATTACTATATTTTGAAACCTTTTGACAATAATATGCTGCTTTCCAGAATCAAACATGTGCGTCAGGCAAGACAGGAAAGGAAAAAAGGAACTGAGAAAAGTAAATGCCTATGAAAACAGCAGCAGTTATTTTGAACGGAATTTAGAAGCAGATGTCACCAATATCATCCATGAGATTGGTGTGCCGGCTCATATTAAAGGCTATCAGTATTTAAGGGATGCCATTATTTTATCTGTAAATGATTTGGAAATGTTAAATTCCATCACAAAAATTTTATATCCGACCATTGCCAAAAAGCATCAGACTACACCAAGCAGAGTAGAGCGTGCCATTCGCCATGCCATAGAGGTGGCATGGAGCAGGGGAAAAATGGACACCATTGACGAATTATTTGGATATACTGTGAGTACAGGAAAAGGAAAACCTACCAATTCAGAATTTATTGCATTAATTGCAGACAAAATACGACTGGAATACAAAAATAGGAGAAAGAACTTTCCTTTAATGAAAAATGGAGTATAATACTGGTATGAATCTGGCAAGGAGGTATTTTGTGAAAAGATATTATTTGTAGCATCAGAGGCAGTACCTTTTATTAAGACCGGGGGATTAGCAGATGTTGTGGGTGCTCTGCCGAAGTGCTTTGATAAGGAAAATTTTGATGTAAGAGTAATTATTCCCAAATATTTATGTATGAAAGAAGAATATAAGAATCAGTTGCAGTATGTAACTCATTTTTATATGGACATTGGTTACCGTCGGGAATATGTGGGAATTATGCAGCTGGTTTATGAAGGAATTCAGTATTACTTTATTGATAATGAATACTATTTTTCCGGTTATCAGCCATATGGGGACATTCGTTTTGACATTGAGAAGTTTGCCTTTTTCTCAAAGGCGGCTCTGTCTATCTTACCGGTCATTGATTTCAGGCCAGATCTGATTCACTGCCATGACTGGCAGACCGGATTGATACCTGTATATTTAAAAGACAGTTTCCAGGAAGGTCCGTTTTATCAGGGGATTAAGACGGTTATGACCATACATAACTTAAAATTCCAGGGAACATGGGATATTAAGACCATTCGTGAATTAACAGGTCTTCCGGCGCATTTCTTTACACCGGACAAGCTGGAGGCTTACAAGGATGCTAACCTGTTAAAAGGCGGTCTGGTTTATGCAGATGCCATTACAACAGTGAGCAATACTTATGCAGAAGAAATCAAGACAGAATTTTACGGAGAACACCTGGATGGTCTTATGAGGGCCAGAGCCCATGACCTGAGAGGTATTGTGAATGGACTGGATTATGATGAATGGAATCCGGAAACCGATAAAATGATTGCGAAAAACTTTAATGCAAAGAATTTCCGCAAAGAAAAAGTAAAGAACAAACTGGCATTGCAAAGAGAGCTGGGCTTAAATGAAGACCCAAAAGCAATGATGATTGGTGTGGTTTCCCGTCTGACAGACCAGAAAGGCTTTGACCTGGTAGCTTATGTGATGGACGAGCTGTGCCAGGATAATGTGCAGCTGGTAATTCTTGGAACAGGTGAAGAACGGTATGAAAATATGTTCCGTCATTTTGCATGGAAGTATCAGGGAAAAGTATCTGCGAATATTTTCTATGACAATGCCTTATCCCACAGAATTTATGCATCCTGTGACGCGTTCCTTATGCCTTCTCTGTTTGAGCCATGTGGCCTAAGCCAGCTTATGAGCCTTCGCTACGGAACCTTGCCGATTGTCAGGGAAACAGGCGGTTTAAAAGATACCGTAGAACCCTATAATGAATTTGAGGGAACAGGAACCGGCTTTAGCTTTACCAATTACAATGCTCACGAGATGCTGGCTACCATCCGCTATGCTGAGAGTGTATATTATGACAAGAAGCGGGAGTGGAACAAATTAGTAGACCGTGCTATGGCAAAAGATTTCTCATGGTCTCATTCCGCAAAGCAGTACGAAGAAATGTATAACTGGTTGATTGGATATTGATAAAAGGATAGAGGAGACCGCTGCAGAAAGAGAACATGCAGCAGTCTCCTTTTTTCGTATATGGAGAATAAAGAGATGCGATTATTACTGGCAGAAGATGACGATAAATTAAGGAAAGAGCTTGGAAAGTTTTTTCCATGCATGGTTATGAAACAGAGGAGATTACAGATTATGAGCATATGGAGGAGGAGATTTTAAAGGCCAGGGGGCAGCTTTTGCTGCTGGATATGAATCTGCCTTTTTTAGATGGAAAGTATTTGTGCAGCCAGCTTCGTAAGAAGACTTCCCTTCCTGTGATTATAATGACCAGTCAGAACACAGAAATGGATGAGCTTTTAAGCATGAACTGCGGGGCAGATGACTTTATTCCAAAGCCTTTTAATCCGCAGATTTTACTGGCTCATGTGGAGGCTGTATTAAAGCGGGCTTATGGGAAGCCCCAGGAGGGAGAGGAAGTGGATTGCGGTTCTTTTCTTTTAAATGTGTCAAAAGGTGTGGTGCAAAGTCAGGGAAAAGAGATTGAGCTTACGAAAAATGAAAACAGGATTTTATATTGTCTTGGAAAGAACAGGGGAAAGGTTGTGTCCAGAGATGATTTAATCAATGATTTGTGGGACAGTGAGCTGTTTGTGGATGACAATACGCTGACTGTGAATATGACCCGCCTTAGAGGTAAACTGGAGGAGCTGGGAATCAGTCAGGTGATTCATACAAAGAGAGGACAGGGGTATTGGCTGGAATGAGTTATAAAAAAATATGCAAAGGATCAGTGGAGTCTTGGCCTGCTTCTGGCAGGTTTTTTGTGTCTGGAGCTGTCTTTTGGCATTTTAACAGGTATTCCCGGATTTTATCTGTGGATTACAGGTGTTGGGACAACACTTGTATTTTTTGCTGATTTCCTATCTGGATTATATCAGAAAAAAGGAATTTTTACAGAGCATTAGAACAGGGAAGCAAAAATCTGGATAAGGCATATCTGCTTCCTGAACTATTGGAAAAGCCGGATTTTGCAGAAGGACAGAGTGTGTATGAAACCATGCTTGCTATGGAGCGCTCCATGGCAGAACGGATTCAGAAATATGAGGAAAACAACAGGGAGTATAAGGAATATATTGAGCTTTGGGTACATGAGATAAAGCTGCCCATTGCCACTGGAAAACTGTTGGTGGAGAACAATAAGGGGCAGTACAGCGACAGTATGATTGAAGAACTGGAACGCATTGACGCTTATACAGAGCAGGCGCTGTTTTATGCCAGAAGCAATTATGTGGAAAAAGATTATGTTCTGCAAAAAAATCTCTCTGAAGCAGGTATGTACCGAAGTGATTCAGAGAAACCGGCGTCTTCTGCTGAAAGAGAAAATTCAAATCAGCCTTCATGATTTGGATACAGAGGTTTATTCAGACGGCAAATGGCTGGCTTTTATTTTGCAGCAGATTTTGTCTAACAGCGTGAAATATACGGGAACAGGAGAGAGGAAGCTGGAGTGGTATGCAGCAGCAGAAAAAGAGATGGTAAAGCTGTATTTAAAGGATACAGGAACCGGAATTGCAGAGCAGGATTTACCAAGGGTCTGTGAGAAGGGATTCACCGGAAAAAACGGAAGAACCGGAAAAAATTTCTACGGGACTTGGGCTGTATTTGTGTAAAAAACTTTGTGAAAAATGGGACACAGACTGGAGATTGTGTCAAAAGAAGGGAAAGGCTGTATGGTTATCATCCGTTTTCCCAAAGGAAGTATGACAGACGAACTTTTTTAACCTTACAAATTTGAAAGGAAAGTGTAAGGCAAATCAATGGGTTTTTTGGGAAGGATTCCTGTATGATAGAGACATCAACAGGAAAGGAGAACAGGAATGAACACCGTATTAGAAGTAGCAAATGTAGAAAAATATTATGGAAATAAAGGAAATCTTACAAAGGCCCTGGATAAATCAGTTTTCAGGTAGAGGAGGGAGAATTTGTAGGGATTATGGGGGCGTCAGGCTCTGGAAAGACAACATCTTTTGAACTGTTTGTCTACCATAGACCGGATTACCAGCGGGAAGATTGTGGTGGATGATGTAGATATTACCAGATTGAAAGGAAATCATCTCAACCGTTTCAGAAGAGAGGAACTGGGCTTTATTTTCAGGATTTTAATCTTTAGATACCCTGACTGCTTATGAGAATATTGCCCTGGCCCTTACCATTCAGAGAGTAAAGCCTGGGAAAAAATTGAAAAGACGTAAAAAAGGTGGCAGAACAGCTTGGAATTACTGCTGTGCTGAATAAATATCCCTACGAAATGTCAGGAGGACAGAAGCAGAGAGTAGCCTGTGCAAGAGCCATTGTGGGAAATCCGAAACTGGTGCTGGCAGATGAACCCACCGGAGCACTTGATTCTAAAGCAGCCAGAATGCTTCTGGAGAATTTTCAGTTTATGAATCAGAAGCTGGGAGCAACCATTCTTATGGTGACCCATGATGCTTTTACCGCAAGCTATGCAGACCGCATTTTGTTTATTAAGGACGGGAAGCTGTTTAATGAACTTCATAGAGGGGAAGATTCCAGAAAAGAATTTTTCGGACGTATTATTGAAGTGGTAACGCTTCTGGGAGGTGAGCTGAATGATGTTATTTAAGCTTTCCGTAAAAAATATGAAGAAGAGCTTTAAAGATTACGCTATTTATTTTGTTACCCCTGATTTTAGGTGTGGGAATTTTTTCACGTGTTTAATTCCCTAGATTCCCAGCAGACCATGAAGGTGCTGAGCAGCTCTACCTATGACATTATTGAACTAATGGTGCAGATGTTAAGCGGTATGTCTGTGTTTATTTCTTTTATTTTGGGCTTCCTGATTGTCTATGCCAATAATTTTCTTATTAAGCGCAGAAAAAAGGAATTTGGCGTTTATATGACCCTTGGAATGGGAAAAGGACAGATATCCAGAATCCTTCTGGGAGAAACAGTTATCATTGGGCTGGTTTCTCTGGCAGTAGGCCTGGTTCTGGGTATTTTCGGCGCTCAGTTTATGTCGCTTCTGGTGGTGAAAATGTTTGGCGGCGTTATGGATGGATATCAGTTTGTATTTCTTCCAAAGCATTTGTTAAGACCATCTGTTATTTTGCCATTATGTTTGCCATTGTAGCAGTGTTTAATGTAGTAAGCATTTCCAAATGCCGTCTGATTCGTCTTTTGTCAGCCAGAAAAGAAAATGAACAGGTGAAAATGAAAAATCCACTGCTTTGCTTTGTGATTTTCCTTCTGGCAGCAGCGGATCTTGGCATTCAGTATTACCGGGTATGCCACCCGGACTCTTTAAACCAGCAGGATGTGGGATGGATTATTCTGGCTGGCTGCCTGGGAACTTTTTTCCTGTTCTGGTCTTTGTCCGGATTTTTGCTGAATATTATGCAAAGAAGCAGGAAATTCTATTTGCGGGATTTAAACGCTTTTGTTTTGCGCCAGATTCACAGCAAGGTAAATACCATGGTGTTTGCTATGACCGTTATCTGCCTTATGTTGTTTGTGACCATTTGTGTTCTGGCAGGAGGGCTTGGATTAAATTATAATTTTCAGAAAATGCTGGGAGAGATGACGCCGGCAGATGTGAATTATGCTGTTTATTATGGAGATGGTGAGAACGAAAGACCAGATGCAGATAAGGTACTTTCAGACTTATATGAAGAAAAGAAGGGGGAGCTCTTTGCTTCTGATGCAGTGCAGATGACGATTTATGAAAGTGAAGAACTCACAGTGGCAGAAACCATTGGAAAGGATAGATTTACTGTAGCTGGAATGGTGGAATTTTCGGCAGAGGAGATGCCGGAAGACATTGTAAAGGTATCAGATTATAACCGCCTTGCAGGTATGTACGGGCTTTCAAAACTGGAAGTTCCGGAAGGAACTTACGCGATTGTGTGTGATTATGAGGTGTTTGAAAAAATCAGAAACCCTTTGTTTAAAAGAAGGGAAGACCATTACCCTGAACGGGAAAAACCTATACGCCGGCTTATGAGAAGTGTCAGTACGGATTTTTTGAAATGATGCCAAACCATGCTAACAGCGGTTTTGTGGTGCTTCCGGATGACAGTGTACAGGAATCCTGGAAAAGTGAAGAATTCCTGGCAGCAAATTATCAGGCGGACAGCAAACAGGAACGGGAGGAAAAAGAGAAACTGGCAGCAGCTTTAGAAACAGAAGAATTAGCTTTTGTCAGTAAAATTGAAATTGTTGAAGTGAGCGGAGGCTTATCTGCAACCGTAACCTTTATGGCAATTTATCTTGGCATTATCTTTTTGATTTCCAGCGCAGCGCTTCTGGCTCTAAAAGAATTATCCGAAAGCTCAGACAATAAGGAGCGCTATGAGATGCTTCGGAAAATTGGTGCAGACGAGGCGTTGATTCACCGGGCATTGTTTCGTCAGATTGCCATTTTCTTCTTCCTGCCCCTTCTGGTTGCATTGATTCATTCTGTTTTGGTATGACTTTTATTAAAATTATGCTGGAAAGTATGGGGAAAATCGGAAGCTATGCATCTATTTTGGCAACAGCAGGAATCCTGATTGGAATTTACGGAGGTTATTTCCTGCTTACGTATTTCGGAAGTAAACGGATTATCCGGAATGTTTAAAAAATTGGAACAAAAAGCAAGTTATAGAAAACTGGAATCCTGCCATACTAAGAGTGTGAAGAAAGAAAAGAACAGGAGGAATTTTAAAGATGACAGAGATTTCAGTACTTGATTTACAGAATCTGCGCCACTTAATCGGCGGATTTGAAACCACTCACTGCAAAATGCAGGATTATGCCCACGAAGCACAGGACCCACAGGTAAAACAGTTTTCCAGAAGTCAGCCCAGTCTGCAATGGAAAGCAAGCAGCAGTTAATGACATTTTTGCAGTAGGAGGAAGAGAAAATGACAGATAAAACAATGGTTTCAGATACCCTGGCAGGAATCAATGGAGAACTGGTACGCTATGGAGAAATGATTTCTCAGACAGAAAATCAGCAGTTAAAACAAACGCTGAAACAGATGCGCAATCAGTGTGAAATGTCTCAGGAAGAGATTTACCAGATTGCAAGAGCGAAAGTTATTACGTTCCTGCAGCATGTGCAAAAGCCAAGATGGAAGTTGCTCATGTGCGTTCTGTACTGAGTCAGCCTTCCATGCAGTAAACCAGAATATCCTGAGAG
>ENA-OPYU01000606-OPYU01000606.1-human-gut-metagenome-genome-assembly--contig:-NODE-606-length-13726-cov-4.032502_pt1 | contig 13726 bp, 13 predicted proteins | sample MGYA00242637_ERZ504482 | MGnify/ENA primary metagenome ERZ504482 (study PRJEB26092, sample SAMD00036237) | human gut metagenome | host: Homo sapiens | study: EMG produced TPA metagenomics assembly of...
GAAATATTGGAAAAAGAGACATATGCATGAAGACATAATTGTATATAATAGTTACAAAAATAATTTATAAAATATGAGGAAAGAAAGAAAAATCGTGTTCAGGAAAAGAAAATATTTTGATGGCAATGATTCTGATTATGCCTTTTTGCACTGGCGGGCATTATTTATTTTGCAAAAACCCAGGAGGAGAAACCACCACTTCTTGTAGACGGAAAGCCTGTAACACGGGAAGAACTGGATTTTTATAATGGAGATAAAGAGAGAGCTGTCAGAGGAAAGATAATATGGAACTGGGCAGAAGAGGAAGGCATTGTAGATGAATTTTTCTTATGATACTTTTTTTCAAAAAGCGCTGAAAGCAGAGAACCAGAAGCGGAAAGAACTTGATGAAAAAGGAGAGCCGGTATATGGACCAGTGGAATTTACTCCTATGCAATATTACAAGAGATTAATTGGGGGAATGTGAACAGGAGTTGAAAAACAGAAAAATGGAGGAGATTTCAGAGGAAGAACTGGTTTCTTTTTATGAAAGTCATCAGGAGAATTACAGGCAGGTAGATTCTTTTGCCGCGGATTATACGGTTTGGCAGGAGGGCAGAATTACCTATCAGGAAACATTGGAACTTAATGATAGTAATGTACGTGCCATGACAGAAGCGGACGAAGAACTTGCAAATAAACTTTTGCAGTTGGAGGAAGGAGGACAGACAACTTGGAACAGTGACAGCGGAGAAACAAAGCAGCTCATTTGCACGAAACGGGAGCCGGGTGGATATTTGCCTTATGAAGAGGTTTCCGGAGCAGTGTTAGAGCAGTGTACTGCAGATGAATTTGAGAAGGAATTAAGTAAAAAAATTGCAGAGTCTGAAGTTCGGGACTTTCGATGAGGAGGAAATGAATGAAACATATAGCAAAAAAGATTTCATGTATTGCATTGACTGCAGCGCTTCTGGCAGGAGGTATGCCGGTACAGGTACTGGCAGATAGTCCAAAAACGCAGCAGGAGCAGCTGGGAGAGGTGCTGCCACAAGAAGTATTGCCGGAAGAGATACAGCCGGAGACTCCTGAGCAGGAAGGCACTGGCAGTGTGCTTCCGGATGGGGAATCCCAGATGCAGGAAGAAACGCACAAGCCACAGGAACCACCACAAGAAGTGCCGCAGGAACAACCACAGGAACAACCACAGGAACAGACAGAAGAAGCGCCACAGGAACCAGCGGAAGAAGAGACTGCAGAACCGGAAGAACCGGGACGGCAGGTGCCTCAGGCAGGTACGCGCGTGCTGCTGGAGGATGATTTTCAGGATGCCGGCGGATGGAAGGTAAATAAGCCTGACGCAGTGAAAATAGGCGGCGGACAGGCGGTGATTAAAGGTGCTGGTCCTAACAATGCCATGATATCCAATGGAATGATTGCAGCGCAGAACTTTTTGATTCAGACAGATTTGGTAATCGGATCCGGAAATACAAACTGTAATGCGAAAATTGGATTTAAGGCAGAGGACGGTTTTGAAGGACAAAGATTGCAGCTTCGCTTTGACTTTCCACATAACAAGGTGTTTCTGGAGAGAGTAACAGGAAATACAGTAAATACTGGGTATGGGGAAGCAGAAGTAACAGTTTCAGAGGGAACACATAAGCTGACAGTAGAAGTTCAGGACAATACTATTACAGCATGGCTGGATGAACAGGAAATTATCACGGCTACCCATGATGAAATAGGAAAAATGGAAAAAGGAAAACTGCTTTTTGCAGGTCAGTATCCGGCACAGGATTTTGCGGTGGCAAACTTACGTGTTACCACCAATGAACAGCCAAGTGGGAAAGAATGCAAGGTTACGCTGGAAACTTACACGGACGGAGTTTTGGATGCAGAGCACAAGGGCGGTACTTTGACTGCAGACAAGCTTTCCGGATATAGCGGAGATTATGTAACCTTAACGCCAAAGGCAAACCACGGATATGTGTTTGAGAAATACGAAACCAGTACCGACAATTTAGTTCCTATTGAAAACAACAGGTTTCAGTTAAATGAAAAATTTCCGAATATAACAGTAAGGGCATATTTTAAAACAAGAGTTCCCGGAAAAGATGAATTATTCTTTGAAGATTTTGGCGGGGATTTAGGAACACAGCCAGATGGTATCCGCACACAGGATGGAGAACTGGTGGTAGAGGTTGCCGATGGAAGTTCCAGCAATGCCTATAAACCAGAGGTGGACTGGACTAAGATTAGCGGAAATAAAGGCTATCGTATTTCTGTAGATGCCAGAAGAATGACAGGTGAATCCGGAACCATACAGATTGCTTTTCGTGGTGGAGAGAGCTTTGATTCCCGTTATGTAGTTGCAATTAATTCACAGGGAAGCGCTATGCTGCGAAAATTGCACAATGGCAAAAATGAAGAATTGAAAAAAGCGGCTTTCAAATGACAGATAAATTTGCTCATGTTGTCATTGAAGTAAAAGGCTCAGAAATGAAACTTTTCATAGACAACAAAGAAATGTTCAGCTATACCGATAATGGGAACTGGTCAGAAATGCAGCCGGCAGTACAATTAATTAATATGACAGCAGGCGCTCCGGCAGCTTTTGACAATCTTCTGGTAGAGCAGATTTGTGAGAAAAAACCAGTTGAGGTTGTTTCTATATTTGAAGGAAAAGAAGACAAGGAACATAAGACAGGAACAGCTACCAGTGATGTAACAGAGGCAGAGGAAGGGCAAAAAGTGACCCTGACTGCAACAGCAAAGGCAGGATACCGCTTAAAAGAGTATCAGATAGAAAATGTTGAAGTAAAAGACGGAACCTTTGTGATGCCGGCAGGAGATTTTGAAAAACTGGTGGTAAAGGCTGTTTTTGAAACAGATAAGGTAAGAGAGGGAAAAACCCTTTTACGTGGATTCTGAAAATGGAGACAATGACGCAGAAGGAACCTCAGAAAAACTGCCTGGAAGACTTTGGATAAAGTGAAAGAGTACGGAACCTTTGTGCCGGGAGATAAAATTCTTTTGAAGCGGGGAAGTGTGTTCACAGGACAGCAGCTTGCCTTTCAGGGAATGGGAGCAAAGGAAATCCTATTGAAGTCAGTGCTTATGGAAAAGGAGCGCTTCCAAGACTGGAAGGAAACGGTGAGGTAGAAAACGTAGTATCACTTTATAACCAGGAATATGTAGAAATTCGGAATCTGGAGATTACCAACCTGGATACCCAGTACAACACGAAATTTGGGCTGAATGAAAGCAATAATACAAAAAAAGGCCCTGCGGGCAGTTAATGTGTCTATCCGTAACTTTGGAACAGCCTCCGGAATTGCTATTGAAGATTGCTATATCCATGACATTAATGGAAACATTAATTTAAAGTGGAATGGCGGTGTATTCTTTGATGTAAAGGCGGACATTCAGAATGGACAGTTGACAGGTGTGCCAAGTAAATATGACAACATCAGTATTTCCGGCTGTACTTTTGAACGGGTAGACCGTTCTGCCATTAAGCTGGTAAGCTCCCAGTGGTGTAACCAGTGGGAAAAGAATGATCCGGGCGTGCCGGTTCACTGGTATCCATCTACCAATGTGGTAGTAGAAGGAAACTATATGGAATATATTGGCGGAGATGGTATTACTGTCCGCGATACAGACGGAGCTTTGATTGAACACAATCTTGCAAAAGACTGTCGTTTCCAGAATACAGGATATAATGTAGGAATCTGGCCCTTTGAGGCGGCAAATACAGTGCTGCAGTACAATGAGGCTTATGAAAACCACGGAACAACAGATGGACAGGGACTTGACTGCGATCATGCCTCTTCCAATTCTGTTATGCAGTATAACTATAGTCATAACAATGAAGGTGGTTTCATGCTGATTATGGGCGGCTATCCACATACAGGAGCAACAGTCCGCTACAATATCAGCCAGAATGACAGGGATAAAACCTTTGAATTTGCACAGGGGCTTCCTAAAGGAACTATGATTTATAACAATACCATTTATTCAGACCAGGTTTTAGACAAAGGTGTATTTTTCCTGTCTAATACAGGAGCCGGTGTAGGCGTAAATGATGGATTTGCATTTAACAATGTGTTTAGCTATCCTCAGGGACAGAAAGCCTATGGCGGTGATGCCAAGGGAGCTGGTTTGGTTCAGGAACACATGAAAATTTATAACAATGCCTATACAGGAGGTATGAGCGCTTTTGAGGCAGATGCCAAGCCTTTGCAGGCAGATGATTTGGGAATCGCAGATTTAGGAAGCGCTCCGGAAGCCCATGAAGGCAAAGATGCTATAACAGGAAGCTCAGGATTGCTGGACGGTTATAAATTACAGGAAGATTCCGTACTCATTGATAAAGGGCTTACTGTAGATGAGGCATGGAAGCATTTTGGCGGAAACAAACTGGTAGATGGCAGAAATCATTCTCCAAGGGAGCTTTTTGAAGAAGCAAAGGCACAGAACTATGCAAGTATTGACTGCATTATGGGCAATAATTTCCCACAGGTAGCAGGCGTAACCTATGACCAGGACTTCTTCGGAGGAAGCCTTGCAAAAGGAAAACCGGATATTGGAGCGGCTGAGTATCAGAGCAAGGAGCCGGAAAAACCAGAACCACCGCAGACTGTGCTGTTAGAAGGTATATCCATTCAGAAAGCACCGGAAAAGACAACCTATACAGAAGGAGAGACTTTCAATCCAAAAGGAATGGAAGTAGAGGCCAAATTCAGTGATGGAAGCACAAAGGATGTAACCGGAGAAATCAGCTACAGTGAGGAACCGCTAAAAGCAGGTGATAAAGAAATTATTATCAGCTATACATATGAGGGCATTACCAAAGAGGCTGCTCAGGGGATTACCGTAAAAACAAAGGAAGAGCCGCAGCCGCCAACACCTGAAGAACCTGAAAAGCCACAGCAACCAGAAAATCCGGATGCTTCAGGCTGGGAAATAGAAGCTGTAGAAATCGTACCGGAGAAAGCAGAAGTAAAAGCTGGGGAATCAAAACAGTTTACAGTTGAGGTGAAGGGAAAAGGAGAATTTTCCAAAGAAGTTTCCTGGGAGCTTGTAGGAAAACATCATGAAGATACATATATAGATGAAAAGGGAACTTTATATGTCAGCAAGGCAGAAACAGCAGGAGAAGTGAAGGTAAAAGCGGTTTCTAAAGCAGATGCAAAGAAATCCGATGAAGCAGTAGTAAAAATTAAAAAGGCACAGACACAGGTGCCGGGAACAAATGTAAATAATAATGGCAACAATACCACAACAGGAAAACCAGCGGGGAACCAGGGTGTCCAGACTGGAGATGAAAGTCATGTGGTGATGCTTCTGGGGCTGCTTGCAGTGTCAGGAGGAGTGCTGCTGATTTGTAAGAGGAAAAGGCAGTAAGAAAGTGGTGCTGGGAGAAATTCTCAGCACCTTTTCCTATGAAAGGGTCATGAATCATATTCTAAAGTTTGATTTCGGAATTCGCTAGGCTGAACTCCAGTATAAGATTTAAATGCTCTGCTAAAATAAAATCCGTCTTTGTATCCAACCAGCTCTCCTATTTTTTGTATTTCTATTTCCTTATTTTCCTGAAGAAGACGTTTTGCCTCATTCATTCGTAGGCGTATAAGATACTTAGAAGGAGTTTCGCCTGAATACTTTTTGAAAATCTTTCCCAGATATTCCTGGGTAAATCCGAATTTTTGAGCCAACGCTCCGAAGGAAATATCTTCTGTATAGTGTTCTTTAAGATATTTTTCCAGAAGCTCACAAATATTTTTTTGATCTAAACGCCCGGAATCAGTGCGCAAAGCATGAAGCTGTCCTGTTTCAGACTGCATAGAAGTCAGGACTTTGGTCAAGGATTCGGATAATGTTTCCAATGTTACGGGTTTTAATAAATAATCCTTTACTTGAAATTTAATTGCAGACTGAGCATAGGAAAAATCGTCATATCCGCTTAAAATAATAACCTTAATATGGGGATGGTTTTTATTAAGATATTTTGCTAATTCGAGTCCATCATATTGTGGCATACGGATATCGGTAATCACCAGATTGGGACAGTTTTTTTCGATTAAGTTCCTGGCATCCAAACCATTAGAAGCTTCTCCCGCAAGAGTAAATGGGAGGTTTAGAGATTCGATCTTTTTTATGAGATTTTTTTCTTATTAAATTGTTCATCTTCTACAACAATGTATTTATAATTTTGGGTGTTCATGGTAATAATCCTCTCTTGAGTAATAAATAGGTCCACCTACAATGAAAATAGTCCGACCTGGATAAGCATTTTCGATTTTAAAGATTGCTTTTTCTCCATAGAGTAATTTTAATCGGAGATATACGGTTTTTTAATCCCATACCGCCAATTTTCATGGATTTTAATTCTTCGTTCATGTCAAGGTTTTCATATAGATTCATCAATTTTTGTTTCTTTTCATTGCTCATGGTTCCTCCATTATCTTCTATTTCCAGAAGCCATAGTTGATTTTGGGTATAGGAGCGAATGGTTAAAAGCCATGGTGGGCTGGTACAAAAAAGCATATTTAAAAGCATTTTCTATAATTGGTTGAATTAGAAGTTTAGGAATAAAGAAGGATTCGGTTTCCTGGGAGATAGAAATTTTGTATTCCAATTCATCTCCAAAACGAAACTTCATACACTTCAAATACTGTTCTGTATAAAAAATTTCCCTTTCTAAAGGCACAATCATTTCCTGACCAGAGGAAATATATCGAAAATAATCGCAGAGAGCACCACAGAGTTTCACAATATCTTCATTCATATCTTCTTCGGCCATGATACTGATATTTGTGAGGCTGTTATAAAGAAAATGAGGGTTAATCAGCGATTGTGTAGCCTGGAGTTTTGCCCTGGTTTCTTCTGAACGAGAAAGCAAAACTTCCTGGGAAGTAGCACGGAGTTTTTCGTACATATTTCTTATGGAGTCACATAGGATGGAGAGCTCTGTAATATTGCTGCTTGCAGAAGTAAGGTTTACTTTTTCTTCGGATAAAACACGATTAATAGTAATCTTTCCGGTTGCTCTTGTAAGTTTTTCAAGAGGTTTCGTAAGCTTTTGGGAGATATAAAAGCATATTATCATGGTTAATATAATGGAAAATCCACCAATTATGATAACCATGGTACGATAATTGAGCAATGGAAGATAGACGGATTGCTGAGTCCTTGTTACGATTACGGCCCAATCATATTCATCAAGAGTATTATAGGTAAAGAGAACGGAGTTTCCGTCTTTTGTGGTTATAAACTGTCCATTATTGGTGGATAGCTTATTACGATTGATTTCTGCATAATAATTTTCAGAGCTTGACTCTGCATAAGGATAGACCTTTTCGTGTCTGGAGTTATAGACGGTTACCTTAATGTCTGGATTTGAGTGTTCCATTTGTGAAACAAGAGAGAAAATAGTATCACAATCCTGAACTACTTCTACAATACCTTCAGGTTTTCCGGCTGTATCTAAAAACATTCGGATTAAAGATATAAACTTATGGTTTTTGCTGCCTTCTTTACTTGGTAAATTTTTGTTGTAAAAAGGCATTGTGAAATACTTATGACCATTTAAATCCATAACTTCTTTGTACCAATCCATGGCTTCTAAATCTACCTTTGAAGTTCGCATCCAATATCCGGTTTCAACACAGGAACCATCCATGGTATAGAGCTTGATCTCGGATGCAGACTGATAGGCGCCAATGATGGCTGTTACAATTTCCTGTATAGAGGTAGCTTTTTCTCTGGAAGCAACTAATGCATCTGGATTTGTACCTGTTTGACGGTACATACGGGAAAACTCCTTGAAATTACTCTTAATAGCATTAGAATATACAATGCTCATGGAGATAGTAGACATATTATCTAGCTGTGTAGTAACGGCATTGGACAGAGAGGTGCACAAATTTTCTGAATCTTTTGTTGCTTCTGCTATGGTATTGTTTTTGTAATGGGTATAAGTAAAAGTGAAGAAGTTCCCAAAAGAACCAAAATGAATAAGCCATAAATAACGAACAGATACATCTTTTGAGAATACTGTTTTGGCGATTTTGCCATTATCACACCTCCTTTTTGATATATAGATTATAAATGATGGTTCCAAAAAAATGCAAATTAGAGTTCATTTTTGCCTATTTTGTGAATATAAGGTTTGTGGTATTATGTATTTACACCAAAGGAAACTTGTTTTATCGATAAAATATAGACGGAATTTCTAAAAGAACAAACGAATAGGAGTGAAATCATGAAAAAGAATATAGTGAAAGTGTTAGGATTATCTCTTGCGGCAATTATGGCGGCTGGTTCTTTGGCTGGTTGTGGTTCTGATAGCGGAAAGGAAGAAGGTAAGGATGGAAAGAAATCGGTTACTCTGACTTTTGGCAGCCACCAGAGTGGTCTTCCTACTACAGGAGTGGTACAGGACTTAGCAAAAGAATTTGAAGAAGAGACAGGCATTAAAATCGACTTTCAGGTATCTCCAGATGCTCAGTGGAGAGATTTGATTAAAGTAAAACTGGATTCTGGTGAGGCACCTGATATTATTTGTGCAGATACACCTATTAATTTAGCATCAAGTTTACACATGGATCAGTATTGTGTGGACTTATCTGATGAGGAATGGGTAGGAAGGATGGAAGAAAGTGCAAAGTCAGCAGTTAGTGTGGACGACAAGACATATGGCATTACTTTCCCAGGTGCTAAAATGTATTTTTATCTCTATAATAAAGATATTTTTGAAGAGTTAAATCTGGAAGTACCTACTACATATAATGAATTTAAAGATGTGTGTCAGACAATTTTAGATGCGGGTATCACACCGATCTATGAAGCTACCACAAATGGATGGCATCAGGTACTGCCTCTGTTTGAAACAGGCGGATTATGGCTGGCTGATGATCCGGAAATCTATGATAAATTAAATGCTAATGAAATAGATTTAGATGAGATTCCTCATTTACTTACTATTATTGAACAACTTCAGGAATGCGCAGAAGCAGGATACTTTGGTACAGACTATTTAAGCAATGCATGGGAAAATGCAAAAGAAGCTATAGCAACAGAGAAATGTGCCATGACTGTGGCAGAACTTGGATTCAGAGGGGAAGTAGAAGCAGATTATCCAGATTTTAAAGCGACAGAGAAGTTAGGCGCATTTGTTATGCCTTGGGGTGATAATAAAGCGATTGGTGTAAATCCTGCAAGTAATGCTTACTTTATTAACAAGGAAAGCGAACATATAGACGAAGCAAAGCAGATTTTTTGAGTTTCTTGCAAGACCGGAGAACCTTCAGAAGCGTTTAAAAGGTCAGACTAATTTAAGCGCACTCTGCTGGCCAGAAATTGAAAGCAAATATTCTGAGGAAGACCAGGCTATGCTGGATTCTCTGGAAAAAGCAAATGTTGTGCAGACATCTGTAAACTACATTGATAGCCAGTGGATGGATATTGGTAAAGATTTAGAGGCAATGTATACAGGAGCATCTACACCGGAGGATGTATTAAAGACTATTATGGACCGCCGAACAGAACAGGCAGAATTACAGAAGGATCCGGGTTGGACAAAGTAAAGATATAATCTGGATAGTGAAGTAGAGAGGTGTCCAAGGCAAAATGCTTTTGAGACACCTTCTTTATTTTGAGAGAATCGGTTTCAAACTGGTATTCAGGAGGTTAAAGACTATGAATAGAAAGAAGTTATACCCATGGTATTTTGCGGCAGGAGCAGCGTTAGTATATTTTCTCCTGTGCTTTTTACCTGGAATTTTAGGAATTGGATATTCTTTTACAGATTGGAATAATTTTACAAATGAAGTTAATTTTGTGGGGCTTGATAATTATAAACAGAATTTTTGAAGGGAATTCAGAGTATGTTAAATATATTATAAATACAGTGGTATTTACCATTGTTACTACTGTAGCTAAAACCGTAGTTGGTCTGGCTTTGGCATTGCTTTTAACGCAAAAGTTTATCAAGTGTAAGAATTTTCAGAGGATGATTATCTTTTCACCTCAAGTTATGTCTTATCTGGTGGTTGGTCTTGTGTTTAAAAGTATGCTCCATCCTACAACTGGATTTTTAAACAATTTTCTGAGAAGTATTGGTTTGGATGGATTAGCAAAAAACTGGCTTACAGATTTGCAATTGGTGTTTCCTACCGTTATGGCAGTAGATACCTGGAAAGGCATGGGATACATTATGGTGGTTGTTATAGCTGGGTTGCTTTCTATATCGCCTGAATATTATGAGGCGGCCAGCATTGATGGCGCCACTTTCTTTCAGAAGCTTAGATGTATTACATTACCATTGCTAAAGCCGGTGTTGGTGAATGTAACCGTATTAAATGTAACTTATGGACTCCGCGTGTTTGATATGATTTATTCTCTGACTAATGGAGGCCCTGGAAATGCAACAGGAGTTATTAATACTGCAGTATACAAGGAATTTTCAAAAGGAAATCTGGCAATGGGAACCACCTTATCCAGTGTTCTGTTTTTCGTAATGCTAGCTCTATTGTATTTTATTATTAAATCTATGGAAAATAAGGAGGTTGAGGCATAATGGGCAAAACAGGAAAAATGATAGGGCACATTATAGGTAATATTGTGGCCGCCTTTATAAGTCTGATTGTAATCATACCTCTGGTGGTATTGTTTTTGAACTCTTTTAAAACATCTGCGGAAGCAAATAAAATGACTCTTTCTCTTCCCGCAGAGTGGATGTTTGAAAATTATGCTACGGTTATTGAACAGGGAAAGTTGGTTTCTTCCTTTTTTAAACGGGCTTCTTTATGCAACCTGCAGTGTAGTGGTTGTGGTTATTCTGGTTTCAGCAGCATCTTTTGTAATATCCAGAAACCAGAAGGGTGTTAATAAGTTTTTATATTACTTTATCATCTCTGGTATTGCAATGCCTATTAATAATGTTGCTTTGATGAAGGTTATGCAGGCATTCCATTTGGTTAATACAAGAATCGGAATCATTCTTTTATATGCTGCGATTAACATTCCTCTTAGTTTGTTTCTGGCATATGGTTTTGTGAGTACCATTCCAAGGGAAATTGATGAGGCGGCAGTTTTAGACGGATGTACACCAATACAGTTGTTTGTGAAAGTTATAGCGCCATTATTAAAGCCTATTATTTCCACATTATTTGTGCTTGATTTTATGGCTGTATGGAATGACTTTACAATGCCTTTATATTATTTAAATAATTCAAAACAGTGGCCTATGACATTGGCGGTATACAATTTCTTTGGAGCATTTGAAAATTCGTGGAACTTAGTGGCAGCAGATATTATGTTGACATTACTTCCAGTATTAGTGGTATTCATTCTTGGCCAGAAGTATATTGTAGGCGGTGTGGCGGCTGGTTCCGTAAAAGGCTGATAGAAAGGAGAATTTGTTTTATGAAATTTACAGATGGATATTGGTGCATGAAAAAAGGAAATGACACCACTTTATGCAGTGGAATATTCTTCAAGTAGAAGAGAAGGAAATGATTTGGTGATTTATGCTCCTGGAAAACATATTTCAAGTAGAGGAGATATTTTAAACCTGGGAATGTTGACCATTCGTCTTTCCAGTCCCATGGAAGATGTAATAAAGGTATCAGTAATGCATTTTGAAGGAACTGCTTATAATGGACCTTTTGCAGAAGTAAAAGAGACATCTCCGGAAGTTCTAATAGAGGAGACGGAGGATTTTATTATTTATCAAACAGGAAAAACCAAGGCGGTAATTGATAAACGTCCAAATTCCTGGGGGGTTCGATTCCTGGAGGGCGACAGGGAACTGACCAATACCGGTTTCAGAAATATGGCGCATATTTTGAATCATGAGACAGGAAAAGCCTATACGGTAGAGGCTCTTGCTATTGATGTAGATGAGTATATCTACGGTCTTGGAGAACGTTTTACACCGTTTGTTAAAAATGGCCAGGTTGTAGAGATGTGGAATGAAGACGGTGGTACAGCAAGTGAAATTGCTTATAAAAATATTCCATTTTATATTACAAATAAAGGCTATGGAGTGCTTTTGGATGATGAAGGTGATGCGTCCTATGAAATAGCAAGTGAAAAGGTAGAGAGAATTCAGTTTTCAGTAGAAGGACAGCGTCTGAATTATTATGTGATTAATGGAGGTACACCAAAAGGAACCATTGAAAAATATACGGAATTAACTGGAAAACCGGCGCTTCCACCTGCATGGTCCTTTGGTTTGTGGCTGACCACTTCTTTTACTACAAATTATGATGAAGAGACCACAAGCAGTTTTATTCAAGGCATGGCAGATCGAGATATTCCTTTGCATGTGTTCCATTTTGACTGTTATTGGATGGAAGCATATGAATGGTGTAACTTTACGTGGGATCCAAAGACTTTCCCGGATCCCAAAGGTATGCTGCAGAGATATCATGAAAAAGGATTAAAAACTCTGTGTTTGGATAAATCCATATATTGGACAGAAATCTCCTCTTTTCAGAGAAGGAATGGAGCATGGATATTTAATTAAGAAAAGCAATGGTGATGTATGGCAGACGGATATTTGGCAGGCAGGAATGGGTCTGGTGGATTTCACAAATCCCAAGGCAGTGGTATGGTATCAGGAAAAATTAAAAACATTGCTGGATATGGGCGTGGATTGCTTTAAAACAGATTTTGGTGAGAGAATCCCTGTAAAGGATATTGTATATTTTAATGGTTCTGATCCAGTTAAGATGCACAATTATTATACCTATCTTTATAATAAGGCAGTTTTTGATTTGCTGGTGCGAGAAAGAGGAGAAGGCGAGGCTGTACTCTTTGCCCGGTCTGCAACTGTGGGAGGTCAGAAATTCCCTGCACACTGGGGCGGTGATTGTTCTGCCAGCTATCCATCCATGGCGGAAACCTTGAGAAGCGGACTTTCTTTAGCGTGTGCAGGTTTTGGATTTTGGAGTCATGATATCAGTGGTTTGAAAATACAGCTCCTGCAGATATTTATAAAAGATGGTGCCAATTTGGTCTGCTGAGTTCTCATAGCCGCCTTCATGGTTCTTCTTCCTATCGTGTGCCATGGCTGTTTGATGATGAGGCATGTGATGTTCTGCGCAAATTTGTAAAGTTAAAATGTAGATTAATGCCTTATTTATATCAGCAGGCGGTTGTTACTCATGAAAAAGGAATTCCTATGATGCGCCCGATGTTTGTGGAATTTCCGGAAGACAGAACATGCGAAACTTTGGACAAACAGTATATGTTAGGTGATGCGCTGCTTGTTGCGCCAATTTTTAAAGAGTCCGGAGAAGTGGAATATTATCTTCCAAATGGAAAATGGTATAATCTTCTTCTTAACAAGACAGTGGAAGGTGGAAAATGGCATAAAGAAACCTACGATTATTTTTCAATGCCATTGTTGGCCAGAGCAAATACGATTTTACCTATTGGCAGCAATGAGCGGAGTCCAGAGTATGACTATACAGATGATACAACGGTTTGTCTTATATGCTTTGAAGATGGGTGCGAGAGTGTATGCACAATTCCTGATTTGAAAGGAAATCCTTCAGTTCTTGTCCATGCTAAAAGAGAAGGAAATGTAATGAATGTCTGGACAGAGGGGGAAAAGGTCGGCTTCAAGTATCAGATTCTGGGAGACGAAGAGTTAGAAATAGTTACGCTATAAAAAATTCAAGGGGCTGCGTGAAAACAGCTCCTTTATTGTGTCTTTAGTAAGTGTTCTTTACTAGGG
>ENA-OPYU01000607-OPYU01000607.1-human-gut-metagenome-genome-assembly--contig:-NODE-607-length-13711-cov-2.670200_pt1 | contig 13711 bp, 23 predicted proteins | sample MGYA00242637_ERZ504482 | MGnify/ENA primary metagenome ERZ504482 (study PRJEB26092, sample SAMD00036237) | human gut metagenome | host: Homo sapiens | study: EMG produced TPA metagenomics assembly of...
GAAGCAGCATGTAATGTCTTGTTACTTTTCCAGCCGTTTTTTCAGCAGCTACTGAGAACCTCAGAATTATAAGTTTCTGCATCCTTAGTAGTTTTCTTTTGATTATCTCCGGATTCCTGGTAACTTTTTTCTTTGGATACACCAAAATTGTTCTTTATGCTGCTGCTCAGTGCCTTGCTGATCGTGGAACTGCTGTTAAGCTTATTAAGCTGAGCGGTTGCCTGTTTATAGGCTGTGGATCCTTTCACAGCTGTATCGCGTATCTGTTGCCAATACCAATTTTTCGTTATCAATAGAAACCTCATGGCTCTTATTGTACTTGGAAATCCAACTGGTTGCGCTTTTTCAATACCGAATTAGAAAGTTTTACTGAAGCTGTAACTGCTACTTTTGCGTTCCCAGAAATACCTTTAGCAACACCAGCTGGGATCATCTTTCCTACTTCATCTTGAAACTTTTTTAGAAGGTGAATGAATCTGCAATGCACTTTTAAAGGCATTAAGCGCAGAAATGGCAACGGCACTAGAAGCACTGATTACCCTTGACCTGCCAGCTTCAATACCACTTGCCACACCTGCGGCAGCATTATAACCAGCCGTGTAAAAGCTATTCTGATAAATCCGAACTGCTGAAGCCGCCTGGTTTGCCATCGCTCCAGCTTCACTGATCGCACCACCTTTTCCAGATGCTATTCCAGCCTGATATTGTTTCGCGGATTCAGCTCCGGCTTGCTCAAATTCGCCTTTTCTTTTTCCTCGGCTGCTTTTGCCCCTGCAGAAGCTCCTTCTCCACTAGCCTGCTCAATTCCAGATTGTTGATCTTTGATTGAATTCTGCATTCCTTCACCAGCAGCAGTTCCTACCTCTTCTCCAGCAGACTGTGCATCTGCTGCCTGCTGCTGGATCAGTGCCAGAAGCTCCTGCATAGCGGATACTGCCTGCGTACCACCGGCATTAATTCCTGCCTGGATTTCTTCCGGGATCTGGATACCGGCTTTATTGGCGATTTCTGCCACGCCCTGGATTGTTCCTTCAATAGTCCCGTTCAGCTGATCTATTGCCTGCTGAGGGGTTATCTCACCGCTTGCAATTCCCTCTGCAAGTCCCTCTGGGATCTGTACACCACATTCCTGTGCCATCTGTACGGTCTGCATGAGGGATTCCTGGGTGGCTGCTGGAAGCTCAGCCCAGCCTTCCACCGCCGAAGCAACGGCATTGTCAATGGACTCGCGCAGATCAGAAAAATCATAATCTGTGGATCCAAGCTCTCCCACTGCCAACTCATAAGCGGTCTTGTTTGCCGCCATCACCGTTGCTGTATCCTCAGAAATGTCCATGGCATCAGTCCACTTCTTTGGAGATACCTTTCAGCTGTTCAACACCGTATTCTCCCTGGTTGTCCAAGGTCCATACCATATGCTGGAGCATATTAGCTGCATCAGTTCCTTGCTCCTGGATTGCCTGGATAAACTCTGCGGAAAAGATCGCTTGCCCGCTCTCATCTGTGGCTTCTTTAAGACGCTGGAGATTCTGCTGATAGTTCTGGATTCCATCAACCCAGGACTGCAGGTTTTCGTTCATCTGCTCTGTGGTGATATCATCCCCACCATCGAATTTATCTGCAAAACTGATTTTATCCTGCAAATCAGCTTTGATAGAATCCATGGTGGAATTGTATTCGTCCAGGATCTGACGCATGGCAGTCTTAGCAGCGTCCGCAGCTTCCTGGGAGCGTTCCATGGTTTTGTTAAAACCTTCCAGAGCTGTGCCAGCTCCTACTGCCGCCAATCCGGTTGCTTGGATTGCATCAGCATTATCTTCTTGCGCCTTTGTATTGTCTTGTGTTGCATCAGTATCATCTTTTTTAGCTTTGGTTAGATTTCCTGCGCTTTCAGCATACTCTTCTTTTGTTTTTTCATTTCATCCAGGATCTGATTCTGTGTATCAATAACACCGTTAAGCTCGTCTTCCTGATCCTGCAGCTCTCCAACACTGGTTGCTAGAATTCCTGTAGCATCTCCACACTGAGATACCTGACCGGTCAATACAGCAAAACGATTTCCCATCTGACTATCACTAATAGCTTTTTCTGCCATCTGATACTCTTCTAGGGTAATAGTTCCATCATCCAATGCCTTTTAGGTATCGTTCTAAAAGCTTTTGTTTGTTATAAATTCAAGTTCGTTTAGCTAAAATCAACTTCCTGTAATGCTGCGGCATTTAAGCTGTTTTGTTCATATTGATTATTAACTTCATTAATAAGATCCAGTTCATCCTGTAAAAGTTTCTTTCTATTACTAATTGATTCCTTTTGCGCTTCTGCCTGATCTTTTACTTTTTGAGCCTCCAAGGACTGATCTACCAAATCCTGGGTAGCTTTAATCAGGGCTTGCTGAACAGCTACATCCTGATAGTTTTTTGACCAGTTTTTTCCCAGTTCTTCATTTGTAACATTCAGCTTATCATTTTCAGAATCATAAGCACCAGCCAGTTCTGGAATAGACTGTGACAGTTTGTCCACGATGGATGCCATTTCCTGTTTCTGGACAGCTGTTCTATCTTCAACATTATTTAACTCTTCCAGTCTGTCAGCCAGAGCGCCTACATTTTTCCACGGAATTCAGGGTTCCGGTAAACTGATCGTCAATCGCCTGTACATTATCGGCAACTTTCTGGGAGGATTGTACAACTTGATCGTACATTTCTTCCATTGCATCTTTTGAGGTGTAATCACGTCTGTTAAGCCAGATACAATATCCGTAAGCAGTTCCACACCATCCTGCAAAGGACCTGAAATGTAATCATACGCCGCAATTCCCAGTCCCTCAGTAGCAGAACTAAGCTCTGTCAATTTACCCTGCAGATTATCCTGCATGGTATCTGCCATATCTGAAGCAGCACCAGAACAATTTCTCAGACTTTCTTCATAGCCAGCTACCTGATCAGCGCCAGTATTAAGGAGCATGTTCAAGCCCTTAATGGAATCAGATGTAAAGGTTGACATAAGAGCCGCCTGCTTCTGTGCATCTCCCATTCCATCTGTAGCACCCTCAACATCTTTCAGGATATCCGTCATGTCACGGAAATTTCCAGCAGAATCCATGACAGCTACAGAAGTATCACCGACTGCAATCTTTCCATCTTTCATCTTGCTGGTCATGTCACGCATTACGGCTGCAAGGGCTGTACCAGCTTCACTTCCTCTAAGACCATTGTTGGCCAAAGATTCTTCCAGCATAGAGGTTGTAGTCTCTATATCCTGTCCTGCGGCATTCATATTGGCGCCACAGTTCTTGTATGCCTCGCCCAGCTCGGCCGCTGTGGTGGAGCTATTCGCCTGCGCATAAGCCATCATATCCGCTATATGCATGGCGCTTTCAGCTTCAAGTTCAAATGAACTAATATTATCCGTAACAACCTGGGATGCATCTGCAAGATCCATTCCGGAAGCGGCGGCCAGCTGCAATACGCCATCGATTCCGGAAAGGGTCTGGCTTACGGACCAGCCCGCCAGGGACATATTTGTCATTGCACTGGCGGCTTCTGTAGCAGAGAATTTTTGTGCTGCTTCCGAGGCTCTTCGCCTTATCCTCCAGAGCTTCCAGTTCCGATCCAGTAGCTCCTGAGATAGCCTCCACTTCGCTCATTCCAGCTTCGAAAGAACTTCCTACCTCTACTACATATTCGGCGGCTTCAACCGCCTTATCTTTTTAAAAGTGCCAAGTGCATCAGCAGCAACAGAAACACCTTTCATTACAACCGCACTGGCAATTTTTTTCACCAAGCCCGGTAAATACTTCCCCGGCTTCTCCTGCATTTGAATTCAAATCATCAACTTCAGTGTTTGCCTGTTTTACGGATTTTCCGAATTCATCAATGCTGGTAGCACATCCATCTGCTGAGTTTTTGGCTTCCTCGAGATACTTTCCATTCTCTTCAAGTGCCTTACTGTTTTTGCGCACATCAGCCTCAGCCTGAATTACTTTCTTATTCCAGTCCGTTACACGACCCTGCGCATTCAACATGTTTGTTGTCTGCTTTGTAAGAGCATTATTCAGCTCTTCAATTGCTTTTTCCTGTTTTTTATAAGAATCGGAGCCTTCCTCGCCCTGCTCCTTCATTTTGTCCAGGGATTTCTGTGCAGTATCAAGCTTTTCCTTAAGCGTCTTTCTATCTGCCTTTGCCTTGCTCCTCATATTGCTTCTTGTCATTTCCAAGTCCCGTATTTGCTGCATTTAGTTTCTGCTTAAAAGAGTCCTGCAGCCGGATTAAGTTTTCCTGCTTAGACTGCAAGGCCTGCATGGAGTTTGCGCTTCCTTCAAATTCCTGCGCAAGGCTTTTGGTTTCTGCCTGCAGCATTTTCGTAACCTTTACAGCATTTGAAAATCCCTGTGTATATTCTTTTTCCCCGCCGAGCGCCAGCGTAATTCCAACTTCTTTTTTGCCATTTTAACTCCTTTAAGCATAACAAAAGGAGTGTTCACCTTACATGAACACTCCTATGGTAATGCATCAATTGCTGAATCAATTTCTTTCTTCAGCCCATTCATAATTAAATATTCATCATACATCCTGTAAAATTTCCTGGGCGTCATATCCAGCACTCCGGATTCCGTATAATACAATTTTGTCATTCCGATGTAAACTATGCGGGCAATATTCAGCTTTTCATTTGCCCGCTCTTCTGGTTTGGGTCCTCTTCCTCATCTACCTCTGGCATGGATATTCCATAGGCTTTCAGAAGCGCTTTCATAACTTCATAGTAATTGTCAAGCCCGATCATGTCTCCCACATCTGCTTCTGTCACAGTTGAGTATTCAACGCTTGCCTTCATACGTTTATTTCGCTCTGCTTCGTCATTCAGAAGTATGACCACAATATCGCGCATCAAATGTCCATTTCCTGTGTCATTTGCTACATCCTCAAGCACTTCCATTAATGGTTTATCATACTTTTCTTCAATCTGATCAATCATGTTGAGAGTGAAGAGGAAATGTCTTTCCTCTCCATTCAAAACAATTGCCACTCCTCTTGGTTTAAATATGCCCATGTTTTACTCCTTACTTACCGGTTGAAGAATCGGTAACCCCAAGAATTTTATTCACATATTGTTTTTGCTTCCGCAAGTGTTTTAAACTCATTTTCGGCTTTCATATCACCATTCTGCAAAGTGTATAAATTACCTTCCATTGTTGTATGTGTAAATGTTACAGTGTCCTGTTTGGTTGCATTCTCATCATTTGGTTCTTTAAACTGTACTTTTAAATAAACCTTTGCTTTAAATACTGTTTCATGTGCCCGGACAGATTTCCCAACAAATCCAATACCTACATATGGCGGAATATCGTTCGCATTTCTGACCATTCCGTCATCTTCTGTCACTGTATGTCCCAGCAGCCATCCTTCATTCTGCATAGTTGGCTCATTCAGTTCCAGTGAAGCTGTACCACCTGTCGGAGATACGTCTGTTTCTACTACATTATCATCACCATAATCTTTTACATCGCTGGTGTTAATATTAAAGTTTGCATTTGCTGCCGGACCAATTACTCTCGCTTCCGTATACTTTGCTGTTGCTTTGCTTACAGACGCCTCTGTATCTAATTTTGCTGCTACAATGTACTCAAATCCAATTTTAGCCATGTTAATATCCTCCTACTATATGTTTATATGTCTATTAAATACTTCCTGCATTTTCTCTGTACATTCAGTCTCTGATCTTTTTGTTGCTCTATCTTCAAATGGGTGAGGTTTCTGATTACCTCCGTTTCCATTCTCCAGATATCCCCACTTTTCTCCGTTTCTTACGCCTTTACTGTCAATTCCAACCGGTCTGACACTAACGTAATGGCCAAACGCATTTTTCTCTGGAGTATCTGGTATCACCGAGCTTGCCAGTTCTCCTGTTGCATATCCGCGGTCTGCCGCGCTGGTTATCTCTTCACGAATGTTCTTTTGAAGGACCTGCGCTCCTTCTGTGAGCATTTCTTCTGATATTGAGTCAACATCTGCAGCATTCTCCAGTGTCTGCAGCAGATCATCCATGGAATCCACCCTGCACTTTGCCATTGCTTCATTGCTCCTTCCTGATGCAAAATGTAATGGTACAAGTTGTATAACCAGTATCCCCTTCATAGCCAGGAATAGAATTCTTGACTGTGAACCCTGCTGTTTCAAGCGCTGCAATAATCTTTTCCTCGGCTGCCAGGTAATTAACCGGTTTCCTTTGCTCCCGGATGCAGAACGAGAAAACCATGTGATTTCCAGGTGTTGAATCCATTCACTGTGCGAATCATCCCCATAATCCGCCGGGGTTGTCCGTTCAATCATATATACTGCAAATGTATTCGGTTTTTCCTCCAACGGACACGCCAGCGGCCAGATATTTCCTGCTACCAAGTCCGAAAGTGCATTTTCAATTTTCTGGTTCACATTCATCTTCTCACCCCTATGTGCATATGATTTCTATTTTTGCCTTATCTGCCCTGTAGGTTCTCAAAATATCATATACAGCTCCGTCATATTCCAGCTGTGTAGCATATTCCTTTCTGTTTCCCGATAGGTGCGCAGTCTGTTCCCAGTCTTCCAGTCTCATTTCAAGCACAAGCTTAATCTGAATTCCGGCTTGTAAAGCAGCATAATACTCAGATCTTGTAGCAGATTTTTCAGTTACATAAACTGGATATTCTTCTGTGATGCTTTCCTCCGCAAATCCATCTTTATCCTTCGCATTTTTCACTACCAGAAGCTTTGCTTCTTCATCCATCCTGGTTCACCTCTTTTTTCACCGTAATCTCCAGAAAGAGCCATAGAATCTCTCAAGGCGGCATATGCCGCCCTGAATGTTGTTTGATCTTTGTCATATCCATAATGCCCTTGCAATAAAGTTTTCAAAGCCTGCTTACACAGGGGTTCTTCTGGATCAGTTACATATACTCCAACCAAGCTAAGATCTACTACACACGCCTCGGCAAGATCCGTGACGTCCAACTTTGTCACCTGAGATTTTCCCCGAACTGTTCTCATAAGGTCTTGTATCAGATTTTCAGAAAACGTCATTCATAAGCACCTCCAGCAGTTCTTCTTTTTTGCATTTTAGAATATCCTGGGATTTCTTTTTCCTTGGCTGCTGCTTTTAGCTGTGCTATTGTGTAAGCACTGTAGTCAACAGTATTTGCCGCCGCTGCTGCCCGGCTTGTTATTCCCCCGCCTGAGTTTTCTGATCTGTATCACTTGCGGCTTCTGTCACGGTATATTTCAACAGAGCATGTGCCTTTGTGGAAGTAACACCACCATCCGCGATAGCATATCCACAATAATCAGTGTTTCTGGCTTTTACATGATCCTCAGTCATTACTGTGAGATCTTTGTTTACGTTTGCCTGATAGCCTACATATGGACTGGACATCAGGACTTCACCGTCCTCCATGGAATCATCCTGTTTTACCATCATTCCAAGCACTCTAAATACACCGGATTCAGATGGATCCGGAATGAAAATCGGTTTTCCATTTTTATCTGTTACATTTGCCAGTTCACTCCAAATAGTGGTGGAATTTGCATAAATTTTAAGCTCATTCGCCCCAACTTTTACCTTTGCCCTCGCATTGGTCAAATCCTGGTATGCAAGCTTTCCCTTCTCATAAGTTGTAATCTGTGGAGTCTTATCTTCCTTTTCCAGAGCTGTAACTACCCCCAAAGGTTCTGGCTTGAACTGATCTCTTGCACTTGGCTTTCCTTTACCATGGGTTACTCCATATCCAAGCCCTGCACCAATTTTTCTTGCCAAGTTTTCCGCTGAATATAATTAATAAAATCATCAATTGCCATCTCTTTCAGTTTCCAGGAAATGGTTACGCATCTGGATAATTCACAGCCATTCAGTGCGAGCTCCTTCAGTGTATCTTTTCCATCTGCAGTTACGTCTGCCTCTTCGTACCATTCGGCAGCAGTGGATTCATCTCCAATCGGAACATTGTAGTTTCCTTTGACATAGGTTTTCTGAATATCGTTCCAGTACGGATACAGCTCTTCTACCATATCCCCAGATACCGTCAGCTACTGTTTTTGGAATAACCACTCCAGTATTTTCAGTTGTATGGGTATATGCATTTGCTTTTTCCATGATCTCTGTTTCTTTTTGCAGTAAGAGTTTTCCCCATCATGGTTTTAGCCCATGCCATTTTATAAGCATCAGTACTATGCTGATCATTCTCTAAGCTGCCAGCAGTTTTCCTGAACAAAACTCATTTTTCGCAGTGGCCTCTCCACCACTTGCAGCAGCCGCTGCTACGGAATCATTCAGATCCTGGACGTTGAATGCACGCTGGTTACCTTCCAGGGCTTTTGCAGTTGCCATTGCTTCTGCAGTCTTGTCCCACTCTTCATCCAGAGCTTTTACCTCTTCCATTTTTGCATTTGCTTCATCCAGTTTTCCTTCATTGATAAGACCGTTAGCCTCTGTGATAAGGTTTTTACGACTTTCTGTGTACTCGTTATAAGTCATCTCTCATTCCTCCTGTTAATCCATTAATTTTCTTTCAGCCAAAGATAATAATTCAGCTCTTGCCCTGGCTATTTTTACTAGCTTTTTCTTTCTCTGTGCCATCCCCTGTATCAGCTTCCATCATAGCTTTTACTTTCGCCATCTGCTCAGATGATGGCAAGTGGAAATTTACGGCAGCAACGAAAGGTTGCTTTTCTTCCGGCTCCTGAAACATCACCTTGTCAATTAACCCTCGTTCTTTCGCCTGTTCAGCAGTAAGCCAGGTTTCATTTTCCATCATTTCCAATGCGTCCGACTCGGACATTCCAGTCTTTGCAGTGTATGCTGTGCACAATGCCTGATCGGCAGTTCTAAGAACTTCTGCCATGTGCTCCATATCACTGTGATTTCCCCTGGCTCCTGAAGATACACAATGCACCATCATGAGTGCCGTTGGAGACATTTCACAGTAAGCGGCACATGCCACTATAGAAGCAGCACTGCAAGCCTCCCCCATAATGTATATACGCATATCATGTTTTTGCCGCAGCGCTCCTGAGTAAGGTATAAATCTCAGATCCAACATCGATTATTCCGCCTGGGGAATTGATATATACCTCAATCTCATCTCCTGGGACTGCTGCCGATAAAACCTTCATTACGTCTCTCGGACATGTACTGTCTTCGCCAAACCAGTCATAATACCATTTATAGTCATTTGGTATCATTGCTCCTCTGACATCAATTCTATGTTTCAACTTTCTTTTCACCTCCATGCATCTCTATATAAGCAGCTTTTAACAACTGCCCCATTAATCCTGCCATTTCGCGGTAATTTTCACCGTTCATTTTGTTAAGCATACTTTCCAGCATGTCCACCACCTGGGTATCCAGTCTCCTGATTGGCTTATCTCCGCCCTCAATAGGTGCCAGATTCAAGATTGCACGCCATTCATTGGGTGTCATTGCTCCTCGATCCACCATGGACTGAAATGCAAGTTTGGTACTCATGCTTGCACACTGGAGGTTGCTGGACTCATATGTTATGTAATTTCCACAGCCTCTCTCTCTTGGTGAAAAGAGCTTTGTTGTAAGCTCTTTCCCAAGCTGTATTGCAACCGGTTCAATTTCCGCCTCATAATATGCTGTCCACTGATCTTCATTCCAATCTGACTGCACAATATGTTTGTTGGTGTTAAAGAAAGAATAAATCCGGTCTGTGATCCGGTCCGTCTGTGACGCATTCGGAACATAGTCCTTTGCTTCAATCTGTTTTGCGTCGACCTTAGCATCCACACCAGCTGCTCCGAAAGTATCCGTTTCAATAGCAAGATAATTCTTTACAAACTGTTCTACATTGGTTTTTACATCTTCCGGACGCATGGAACTGGTAAATTTCAGCAGCCAGCGGATAATTCCGGAATTTTTAATTGCCTTCACAATTCCCTGGTCTATGTATCCAACACACTCCATTAGCTGAGCCAGCGCCGGTGCCGGATTTTCTCCGAAGATATCATTCCCCTCATAATCCTGGCGTAAGTGGATAATATCCGAATACCGAAAGGTACCTGCTTTTCCATTCTTATAAGTGAATCTCAGAAAAAGCTCCCCTGTATCTCCATATATCGCTTCCACCATTGTTGCCGGAATCGGATACATCTGCTCTGCATATCCATTCTCATCTCGAACGATCAGTGCAAAAGCATTGTTGCTAAGGCATAGCTGATTCGCAAGCTTTTCCTGGAACATCTGCCCTGTCATATAAGGATTCGGGTTACTTAAAAGCATCTTTATACTGGTTTTGGGGTTTACCTTTAACCCTTTTTCGTTTTCCTGTATATGTTTTGCCACAAGTTTTCCGATAGCTTTCACCTTTGGACGAATGCATGCCCGGATGATATCACTGTCATATAATTTTCCATTCCAGGAATAATAATGTTCGCCCCAGGTTATCACCATCTTGTACTGTTCACTTGTATTAGGCTTATCTGCGGTAGGTTCCCTCCCTCGATTTTTGTTTCTGTTCCAAAATGCCATATATACCTCCTGCTTAAATCAAGCTTATATACTCATCAAATTTATCTCTAAGGACTACGTAGCCATCAACCAACGCCATAGTTCCATCAATTCCTTTTTCTTGGATCATCTGTTTTTACAGGCTGAATATTTCCATTTATGTCAGTCCTTACCGCCGTATTTGCCAGGCACATTTTGTCAATTGGATTGTTATCGTAAACGACCTTCTTGGCACTCAGATCCGCCTTTAACTCTTTCATGGGCTGAGAAAGAGTTGCAACGCCCTGCCGGATTGGTATCATTGCAGATTTTCCAAAAAGCAGCTTCGAACTCTCGCAAAATGTGAATCATCAATATGCCATGGATCATAACCTATCGCCATCATGTAAATATCCTCTTTTTCCTGTATTTCCAGATACCAGTCTAAGATTACCTTCTTATTCACCTTATAGGTATCAACCGTTCTCAGCAGTCCCTGTTCTTTCCACAAGGTGTATGGTGCATTGTCACGTCCTTGTCTTCTTCCGGAGTTTTCATATTCATCCAATACACGCTGTGGAAGCCAGTACATCTGCTTAACATAAATCTTTTCATCACCCTTGCGCATGCAAAGTACCTTCGCTGCATTCAGATCCACACAATCAGCTGCATCAAACCCGCCAATTCCATACCGGAATTTTTTTATCCCCAATTCGTTCTTCATTATTGAGATCTTCCCAACGGAGCCATGCAGTTTCCGCAGTCTGTTTTAAGATTAAAGTCTTTTTACAAGAACTGTTGGTTTGAATGTAGGATCATCTTTTGCTTTCTGCACCATTTGCCGGAGATAATCGTAAGATTTGATCGGACCAAGGCCAGGATTTGCCTTTTCCCAGCATTCTTCTTTATCCCATTCTTCTCTGTCATCAAGTTCATAAATAAACGGAATAAATCTATTATTCTGTATTTTTCCCTCCAGGATTCCTGCTGCATAGTCATACTGTGCGTCAAATATTCCGTTTCTGATAAATCCGTTTGTTGTAATACAAAAAAGCAACGGTTGCCGTCTGGCTCCCATTGCCTGTTTTACCAAATCATAGATATCTCTGCTTTTTTATAGCAGCAAGTTCATCAATAACCCCACCATGAACATCAAGTCCATCAAGGCTGTTGGTGTTACTTGCCAATGCTTTTATAAATCCAAAATTCTGTTTAAAATAAAGGTCGCTTGCTCTCTTTTTGATATGCTTGCTTAACAAGGGACTTTGCTGAACCATTTTGTAGCATGCAGTAAATCCAAGAGCTGCCTGATCGCGCATGGTTGCCACATTGTAAATCTGCGGAGCACCTTCCCGATCATTTACTAAAAGATCAATTTCCACAGATGCAGTTTCCGTTGTTTTACCGTTTTTTCGACCTTCAACAATCAAACATTCATTGTACTGGCGAAGGTTATTGTCATCTACAAATCCATATATTGCCTGAAACCTGGCTTTCTGAAATAACTCCAACTTTAAAGGAGCTCCAATCCTGCCAGATGGAATCTTACAAATCATTTCGATTAAAATCCGTGTGACGTTTTGCAATATCATAGTCAAAATGAAATTCCCCTGGAGAGTAATACTGTTCAAGGAGCATGTCTGCAACTCTTTTCATTTTTTTCACAGGCTACAATCTTACCATCCAAAAGGCCGGTGAAATACTGCTCAAATTCCGTCATTTACCCACCGCCCGTCAGAAAGTCTATGAGCTCATCACTCTTGGTCTGTCCTCCTGCTTTTTGAAGCATATCGTCTAGCTGTTTCACGTAAGAAAGATAATTTTTTGCCAGGTTATTATAGATTTCAACCTCACTGCACTTTTTAATCCCCTTCTGATTCGCCCCATTCTGGTACTCTTCCGTGTATCCTTTCAGGTTGATAATGTGCTCTAATTCCATCATGGAAACAGCCATAAACGCTGCAGAATTCATAAGCGATTCCGCAATTTTTCTTACGCTTCAAATCCAGATCTTTGTAAATTGATTTTAATTTTTTTCAGTTCATTTTTTAATCATTGCTTCTTTATTCAAGAGTTCCCCTGTTTCGGCAAAAATCGGGTTATTTTTCTGCAACGTTCTCACCTCCTACTACACCGGTCACGCGATTTCTTCGTGCGTAAAAATTAATCTCCCCTCCCGGTTCGTGTTCCCCTATGCCCTAATCGTTTTTTAGGGGGGGCCTAGCACCAGATTGCCCTGTGAATCAAAGGTATATTCAACTAAACCTGGAACAGCTGCTGCCCCATGTTCTGCATTATGGCAAGCATGGCAGTCATATTTCAGATTGCCAAAGCCCAGGCTGATGTCTGGATCATTGATGTTCTCTGGAGTAAGATGTATCTTGTGGTGCACAATATATCCAGGCGCTTCATGGCAAGACTCACACATTCCACCATCAATGGATTTTCGGTAAGCTATGTAAGCAGTTCTGCACTTCTGCCACTGTTTTGATTGATAAAATGCTTTTGCAAATTCTCTTGCCATGCTTGTCCTTCCTTTCTGCTGCATAAAAAGAACATCCAGTATTCAACCGGATGTTCTTAGAAAAATATGTATGAGTCGATATCGTACCATTATATCGGCGGCACAACCGAATCTGAACCGGCGGAATCGAACCACCGACACACTGGTTATAAGCCAGCTGCTCTACCACTGAGCTATGTTCCGGGTTTGCAATCCATACGTGCCGCTATACCAATCGCATGGAGGTTTCCAGGTTCTTCCCTGATTCTTTTTATTTACGTCTGCAACATTATTTAAGAAATCTCATTCCTACCCTCGAAGTACACAGACAGTGTTGCGGCACTTGCATCTTCATCACTCATTAAGGAGAGTTTTGACTTTTTCAATACAACTGTCCAGGCATTTACCTGGCATCATACTTACTTAATCTGTGGGGGTTTACTTGAACCGAACAGTGTTCTTTATCCACTTGGTTCAGTTTACATTATTACATATTAAATCGTGACATGTGTGACATTCGTGACACTTTTTTATTTTTTTCTTAAAAATCTTTCGAATTCTTTTTTCACAGAATTCTCTGTAGCTTTAGGTCCCAGCTTTCGTGCCACCTGCTGCCAGGTCAATCCATCAAACAGCTTCCACTTGATGATTCTTTGCATTCTCATTGGGATCCTATTCATCCACTGCTCCACGTCTCGTTTTATCCTGTTTGCGTTTTCTTTTCTTTCT
>ENA-OPYU01000608-OPYU01000608.1-human-gut-metagenome-genome-assembly--contig:-NODE-608-length-13707-cov-2.851915_pt1 | contig 13707 bp, 18 predicted proteins | sample MGYA00242637_ERZ504482 | MGnify/ENA primary metagenome ERZ504482 (study PRJEB26092, sample SAMD00036237) | human gut metagenome | host: Homo sapiens | study: EMG produced TPA metagenomics assembly of...
TTACCGCTGAAATAGCCAGAGCGAAAGCGGAGGCTATTAAAATCGTGTGTTACCCTCTGGGGTGTCCGGTGTATACCAGAGCCACCGTGTCGGGGCCGGTGTTGGCGGAAACGACGCCGCCCAGCTCAAACACCAGCAGTGGCGGCTTGCCAAAGGCCTTGCGGCAGGCCTTTTCCAGATCGGCGGTCTGCGGGATGTTGGTGTGGCCGATCATATAATCAAAGTTCTCCACGCCTTCGCTGCGCTGTTTGCACAGCTCCACCATGGCGGGCACCACCTTGTCATCGCCGCGTACCTTGGCTTCCACCTTGGTTTTGCCGTCGATCAGGGTGATGATGGGACGAATGCCCATCAGCTCGCCCATAACAGCAGCAGCGGCAGAGATGCGTCCGCTCTTTTTCATCTGCTTCAGGCTGTAGGGGCCCAGAACGATCTCCATGCAGTCCATCTGCTTTTCAAACTCCCGGATCACATGGCTGATCTCTGCACCGTTCTTCAGCTTGCGGGCCATTTCGCACAGATACCAGCCGAACACCATGGAATAGGTGTCGGGGGTCCAGCAGATGGATCTTCAAGTGGTGCTCCGGGCGCTCTTCCCGCAGCATCCCCTGTGCCATGAGGGCGTTATTGTAGGTGGAAGAGCCGGATTTGTTGATGGGTACATGAATGACATCCGTATAGCCCTCGTCCACGTACTGGCAGTATTTTCGCAGAACTGGATGGGGGTGATGGCGGCAGTGGAGGGCACGCCCTTAGCGGCACGCATCTTATCGTAAAATTCGGTGTTGGTGCAGCTTTCACGCTCCACGTAGTCCACATCGTCCAGCAGGATGTGGAAGCTCATGATGTCGATGCCGTATTTTTCGGCCATCTCCTGCGGGATATCGCAGGAGGAATCGGTCAGGATCGCAATCTTGCTCATAATGTCCCTCATTTCCATTCGTAGTCTCGTAAGTGTCCGTGGTCCCAAAAGCTCCGGAAAGTCCCACTGGCGCAGCACTTCATACACGCCCACGGCCACGCTGTTGGAAAGGTTCAGGCTGCGGCAGGTGTCGCGCATGGGCATTCGGATGCAGTGCTCCTGATTGGCGGCAAGCAAGGCTTCGGGCAGGCCGGCATCCTCGCGTCCGAACACGAGGTATGCACCGTCCGGGTAGCTCACATCGGTGTAGCGCTGCGGTGCCTTGGTGGTAAAATAGTAATAGGGGCCGCTGATTTTTGGCAAAGAACTCGTCCAGACTGTCGTAATAGCTGATGTCGAGGTAGTGCCAGTAATCCAGACCCGCATGCTTGAGCTTTTTATCATCGATGGCAAAGCCCATGGGGCCTACCAGATGCAGCCGACAGGCAGTGCAGGCACAGGTGCGGGCCACATTGCCGGTGTTCTGCGGGATGCGCGGCTCCACCAGAACGATGTTCAAGGTTGGCTTTTCGTTCATCGGTGTACCTCCCCTTATTCTGCCGAGCTTGCCGGGCACAGGCGCGGCAGAAGCGGCTCGAACCAGACCCCGTAGCGGGTATCCTGCGCGGCGGGCGTGCTCTGGATGGAAAGCGCCACGAACTCGGCAGCGTTGTCGGCGGCGGCACTCAGGGCGTTGCCCTGCAGCAGCGAGCCGATGAGCACCGCACCGTACAGGTCGCCGGTGCCGGGAAAGCTGCGGCTGATGTGCAGCTTTTTTGATGAGGAAGCGGTCTTTTCCGCTGCCTGCACAGCCGATGTATTTGCCCAGCGGCAGGCCGGTGACGACAGCCCCGGGGGCCAGAGCGGTCAGCTCGTCAGCCAGAGCCTGTGCGGCTTCATCGGTGAGCAGCTCGGTCTGCGGCTGGCGCTGCAGCAGGATCTGTGCCTCGGTGTAGTTGGGCAGGATCAGATCGGCAGCACCGCACAGTGCACGGATGCGGTCGATCAAAGCAGGCGTTACGGTGGAGTAAGCCTTGCCGTTGTCGCCCATGACCGGGTCAACGATCTTTTTGGCTGCGGGCCAGAGGGTAAAGGCTTTTTCGGCCAGTGCCACCTGATCCTCACCGCCCAGATAGCCGGTATAGATGCAGTCAAACTCCACGCCAAGCGTATGGTAATGCTCCAGCGCCTGTTCGCCGTAGGCGCAGCCGTCCAGCCGTGCAGGTGTGCCAAGCCCGCCTGTGTGGGTGGAAAGCACCACCGTGGGCAGGGCTACCGGCTGCACGCCCATGACCGACAGCACCGGCAGGATCACTGCAAGGCTGCAGCGGCCCATGCCGGAAAGATCGTGGATGCAAAGGACATTTTTTTGGGTCAACAGGGTGTATCAAATAAGGAACCTCCTTACCAGTATGCGGAATGAGCAGTGCGCTTTTTTAGCCGGGCACACCCGCCCATTAAAACATCGTAGAACAGTATACCACAAATTTCTGCATTAAAAAAAGCGGATACCAGATAGTTTACAGGAAATAATAACGCCGGAGACCGGATCTTTTTCACCGAAAGGAGTTTTACTATGAAACATGAATCCACCAGTTCTTCCGGGATGCTGCTTGGCATGGCCGCGGGGGCGGCACTGGGTGCCGTGGGCGTGATGGCCGCCACCCAGAACCAGCGCCAGCTGCGCCGCACCACCCGCAAGGTGATGAAGGGTGCCGAGAACGCTGTGCTGCAGCTGGACAAAATGGTTGGCGACTTTGTGGAAAAGCACATGGAGTGATAAAAGCAAAGAACGGCGTTCCGGTGGGGAACGCCGTTCTTTGCTTGAAAAAAGCTTACTTGTTCCAGATGCACATGCGGGCCGCGGTGTTGATCTCGCCCAGCACGCTCAGATCCATCTGAATGTTGCAGGTAACGGTGAGTGCCTTGTTCACATCGCTGCCGGTCAGCACCGAGGCGGGCATGTTCTTGATGGTGAGCACGCCGGTGCCCTTGGCAACATCGCCGGAGACGGTGCCGGTATAGGTCACATCACCAATGGTCAGGCCGGACAGATAGCCGGTGACACCCATCTTGCTTACCTGCTGGATGGGCAGGGTGAGCGTGTAGGTGCCGTTGGACTGGCGGGTGAGGGTGACATCACGGCTGGCATCGATGCCGGTGTTGGCCATGGATTCCTTATCGGATCTTTCTTTCCAGAATTTAATGCCTACGTTCAGGCTGGAAGCAGCGCTTGCACCAAAGGTGAACATGCACAGCAGCAGCACCGAGAGCAGGGCGGCGCTTACGCGCTTATAAGTGTTCGTCATGAATGATCTGCCTTTCCTGCCACAGAGGCGGCGTTGAACAATTGCGGTAATACCGGTTTGTCAATGCTAAAATAGCATGGCTGTGCAAAGTTGTCAATCCGCTTCGTGAAGCTTTCACAGAAATGTTGCACATTGATAAAATATGGTAGGCGAAGATAACGAAGAACCGCCCCTCCGGCAGGAGAAGCGGTTCTTGAAAAATCAGCGCTTAAGTTCAAAGTCGGGGTCGTCCTTCAGAACATGGATCTCGCTCATAAAGGGGCTCTGCTCCGGGTCGGCGAAGGGAGCTTCCTTGACGTACTTATTCAGCTGGATGGCCGTGCGTGCGGGGTCGGCAATGGTGCCTGCGCCGCCGATGCAGCCGCCCGGGCAGCCCATGCCTTCCAGCAGGTAGCCGTTGTACTTGCCAGCCTTGGCCAGCATGAGCAGCTTCTTGCACTCGGCAAGGCCCTGTGCGGATGCGATCTTGACATCCATATCCGGGTGCCATTCCTTGATCTTATCGGCAACAGCCTTGGCAACGCCGCCGGACTGTGCAAAGCCGCGGCCTGCTGCGGATGCAGCGTGCAGAGCTTCGGCCTCGTCCACTTCCAGCAGGCTGGTGTCCACATCCTTGGCCTCGATGATACCGGCCAGCTCTTCAAAGGTGAGCACGAAGTCCACATCGGAGCGGACGGTGCGGCGGGAAGCTTCCAGCTTCTTTGCGGCGCAGGGTCCAATGAAGCACATACGGGCCTCAGGGTCCTTCTGCTTCATCATGCGGGCGGTGAAGACCATGGGGGTCATGGTCATGCTGATGCAGTCAGCAAACTTGGGGAAGTTCTTCTTGGCCATAACGCTCCATGCCGGGCAGCAGGAAGTTGCCATGAAGCTGAGCTTCTCGGGCACTTCCTCCAGGAAGTCGTGTGCTTCGTCCACGGTGCACAGGTCGGCACCAATGGCAACTTCCACCACATCGTAGAAGCCGACGGCCTTCAGGGCGGCCTTGAGCTTGCCGGTGGAAGCCAGACCCGGGAACTGGTTGATGAAGGCGGGAGCCACCAGCGCGTAGATGCGGTCGCCGCGGTTGAAGCCCTGGATCAGCTGATAGATCTGGCCCTTGTCGGCAATGGCACCGAAGGGGCAGTTGACCAGACACTGGCCGCAGGAAACGCACTTGCTGTAATCGATCTCGGCACGGCCCAGCTCATCGGAGTGGATGGCACCCATGCCGCAGGCTGCAGCGCAGGGACGCTCGGTCTTGACGATGGCGTTGTAGGGGCACACGCCGACGCAGCGGCCGCACTTGATGCACTTGTCCTGATCGATGATGGAACGGCCGCTCTCCCATGTGATGGCCTTCTTGGGGCACACTTCCATACAGGGGTGGGCAAGGCAGCCCTGACACAGGTCGGAGACCTTGACCAGCTTTTCCGGGCAGCGGTTGCAGGCAAACTTGATCACGTTCACCAGCCGGGGGATCATAATACTTATCGGCGATGGAAGCATCCTCCAGACCGGAGACGACACTGTTGTGCTCGTCCATGCGGCGGGTGGGCAGGCCCATGGCCAGACGCACGCGCTCCTCAACGATGGCGCGCTCCAGGAAGATGTCCTTGCGCAGCTTGCCTTCCTCGCCGGGGATGATGGTGTAGGGGATCTTGCGCATCAGGTGGTTGGCCTGCTCGCCCTTGACGTTGGCGTAAGCCATGCGTGCCACCTCGGTGAACACCTGACGGCGGATCTGGATGACCGTGGTATTGATTCCTCTGAAACTCATTCCAATTCTCTCCTTGCTTTGCTAAAAACAAACGGGCTGCACCCGGCTGCCGACAGCGTTCTGCCGCGCAGGGCGGGCGCGTTACAGGGCACATTGGTAACGCACTGCTGCAAACAGCGCTGTGCCCGGGATGATCCACCTTCATTTTAGCATAAAGCGTGCCGGATGAAAAGGGATAAAACGCAAAATTTGTTAAAAATTTGTTGTATTCGTCCTCGTGTACAGAATCAACAGTTTTAAGCGCAGAAACTCAGCAAAGTGCTGCACGCACACGCTCGCCGTCGTATTCGCCCAAGCGTACATGCACGATCTGCCCGCTTTCGTGGCCGGGGGCGGATACCACCACCGGAATGTACAGCCGGGTGTAGCCGGTGAACAGCGTGCCGGAAAGCGGGGTCTCCAGCAGCACATCGTCCTCGGTGCCCACATAGGCGGCCAGCACTTCGCGGCGCACCTCCTCGGCGATGCCGTTCATCACGCGGCTGCGCTCCTGCTTTTCCCGCTCGTGCACCTGCTCCGGAAAATCGTAGGCCGGGGTGCCGCTGCGGCGGGAGTAGGGGAACACATGCACCTTGAGAAAGCCGATCTTTTTCAAAAATTCGCAGCTCTCTTCAAAGTCGGCCTGCGTCTCGCCGGGGAAGCCGCAGATGCAGTCGGTGGTAAAGCTGACCGGGCGCTCCCCGTAGGCGGCGCGCAGCTGGTCCACCACCTGTGCATACTGCTCGGCAGTGTACACGCGGCGCATCCGGCGCAGGGTGGCAGTGCAGCCGCTCTGCAGGCTCAGGTGGAACTGCGGGCAGAGCTTTTCCACCGCGGCAAGGCGGGTGATGAACTCCGGCGTGAGCATATCCGGGTCCAGACTGCCCAGACGGATGCGCTGGATGCCCTCCACCTGAGCACAGTGCTCCACCAGCTCCACAAGGTTGGTGCCGGTATCCAGACCATAGCTGGGCAGGGAGATGGCACTGAGCACCACCTCGCGGTAGCCGGAAGCCGCCAGCTGGCGCAGTTCGGCTAGGATGCTGGCTTCGTCGCGGCTGCGCACCGGGCCGCGGGCCCGGGGGATGACGCAGTAGGCGCACTGGCGGTTGCAGCCGTCCTCTACCTTGATAAAGGCACGGGTGTGGGTCTCGAACCGCTCCACGGGCAGCTCTTCAAAATTTTTTCGCCGCGCTGGTGGGGCGTGATGGCCACAATGCGCTCATGGCCGTCCAGCAGCTTGAGAACGTTATCTAAAATGGCCTTGCGGTCGCCGTTGCCGCACACAAGGTCGGCCTCGGTGAACTGGGCGGCTTCCTCCGGGAAAGCCTGCGGGTAGCAGCCGGTAAGCACCGTGACCGCGCCGGGGTTCTCGCGCTTTTTTGCGGCGCAGCCACTTGCGGCTTTTCTGGTCGCCAAAGTTGGTCACGGTGCAGCTGTTCACCACAAAAACATCCGCAGGCTCGTTCTCCTGCGCAATGGTAAAGCCGTTGGCGCGGAACATCTGTTCCAGCGCGCCGGTCTCGTTCAGGTTGACCTTGCAGCCAAGGGTATAAAAACAAACTCGCATGAGGGGGTATCCTTTCGACAAAAAACGGGGTGGTGTTTGCATTGCTCTTTATTATATATCACAGCGGCGGTGCGGCGCAAGACCGGATGCACAGCAGCAGGCATTTTTTTGCTGGAAAGCGGGCAAAACAAAAAGAGACGGGCAAACGCCCGTCTCTCGAGAAAGCTTTTGGAAAATTATTTCGTCGATTCCTTCAGAGTTGCCTTGACGTAAGCAGCAGTCTTTTTGGTATCGTCTGCCTCAACATACTCAATATCAGCAACTTCGACGTTCTTGGCACCCTTCATAGCAATCTGAGTGTTCAGATTGGCGATGCAGGACTTCTTGTCCTTGTAAGCGTCAGCGGGCCACAGGACGGTCTTCTTGTTCTTCAGAATCTCCAGAGCGGCCTTGACCTTATCATTTTCAGCCTGACCTTCTACGGCCTCGAACTTGACCTCGGTAGTAGAAGTGAAAGCACAGCCGGTGAACATGGAAGCGCTTGCAGCAGCAACAACGGTCAGACCAGCCATCTTCAGGAAAGAACGACGAGACAGAATCATAATAGTATCCTCCTAAAAAACTAATTCCACAAATTAAAGCAATACGGCCTTTTTGGGGCCATCTCCAATTTTACACTATAAGGTGGGCAAAATGTCAAGCCCTTTTAGTAGAAAATGGACAAAAGTAAAAAATTGCAGGCTGCGGTGCGGGCGCAGGATATTCTAAACAAAAGGCCCCTGCATACTCTCTCAGCAAGAGACATTGCGCAGGGAGGGACCGAAATGGAGCGGAAAAACTTGGCGCTTTTGTGTGCAGGGGTGGTGTGCTTCTGGCTGTTTGCACTGGCCTTTGGCACGGCGCAGGGCAATGGGCTGCGGCAGCAAAACCCGGCGGTGCAGGCGGCTGCAGACCAGACCCGGCCGGTGCAGCCCGCGGCGGCACAGCCTGCCTTGGAGCTGCCCTGCCGCGCCGCCTGCCTGATCGACCAGCAGACGGGCACTATATTATATGGAAAAGAACGCCGACCAGCAGATGCCCATTGCATCCATTACCAAGGTAATGACCCTGCTGCTCACCTTTGAAGCCGTGCACGACGGCCGCATTGCCATGGACACGCTGGTGCCGGTAAGTGAACACGCCTACCACATGGGCGGCAGTCAGATCTGGCTGGAGCCGGGGGAGCAGTTCACGCTGGACGAGATGATCAAAGCCATTTGTGTGTCCTCCGCCAATGATGCCGCTGTGGCTGTGGCAGAGCTGGTGGGCGGCAGCGAGCCGGGCTTTGTGCAGATGATGAACGCCCGCGCCGCAGAACTGGGCATGGTGAACACCACCTTCCACAATGCCTGCGGGCTGGACACCGAAGGGCATCTTTCCACCGCCCACGATGTTGCCATCATGAGCCGCGAGATTTTTGAACACCTGCCCGGAGGTGCTGCACTATACCGGCATCTGGACGGACACCCTGCGCGGCGGTGCCACCCAGCTGGTGAACACCAATAAGCTGCTCAAGCGCTACAACGGCATCACCGGCCTGAAAACCGGCACCACCAGCGGCGCGGGCGTGTGCATCAGCGCCAGCGCCACCCGCGACGGGCTGGACCTGATCGCCGTGGTGCTGGGGTCGCTCTCCAGCTCGGAGCGGTTCACAGCGGCCACCACCCTGCTGGACTACGGCTTTGCGGCCTACGCCGCTGTGCCGCTGCCCGCCATGGAGGACCGGCCTCTTCTTATAAAAAGTAAAGGGCAGTGCAGAGGAAAGCGTACCGCTGGACTACACCGCTCTGCCCGAAACGCTGCTGATGCCAAAGGAAAGTGCCGCCGCCCTTACCGCGCAGCTGGATCTGCCGCAGGAGCTGGAAGCACCGGTGCAGCTGGGCCAGACCGTTGGCACGGTGCGCATCCTGAGCGGGGAGACTCAACTGGGCGAGTACGAGGTGCGCGCCGCTGCCGATGCTGAAAAAATGGACTTTGGCATCGCATTCGGCCTGTTGTGGGACGCTTTGACCGGCTGCGAAAGCTGAATGCACGCTTCAGCGTACAAAAGCGCGCTGCAGTAAGCTGCGTGGAACTGTCTGTGTGAACAATTCTGGATGAAGAAACAAAAAAACACTATTAAAAATTGTATGAAATCCAAGGATTTTGACCTTGACTTTGCCCGGAGGGAACGGTACACTTATACCAAGATATTTCCTCGCAGGGCAAAGGCCCGGCAAATCGTTTGGAGGTTATAATAAAATGAGTGTCGCACTGAACACCAAACACCTCTCCAGCTTTATCAGCGAAGAGGAATATGCAGCCATCTATCCGCAGGTGGAAGCTGCCCATAACCAGCTGGAAGCAAAGTCCGGCCCGGGCAATGATTTCCTCGGCTGGATGTATCTGCCCCGTGATTATGATAAGGAAGAGTTCGCCCGCATCAAGGAAGCCGCCGCAAAGATCCGCGAGGATTCCGATGTGCTGGTGGTGGCCGGCATCGGCGGCAGCTATCTGGGCGCACGCGCTGTCATCGAGGCCGTCAAGGGCCAGTTCCACAACGAGCTGGAAAATGGCCCCAAGATCTACTTCTGTGGCAACAGCATCAGCCCCACCTACCTGAACAACATCATCAGCCTGTGCAAGGGCAAGCGCTTCTCCATCAACGTCATTTCCAAGTCCGGCACTACCACCGAGACTTCTCTGGCATTCCGCGTGCTGCGTGAACTGCTGGAAAAGGAGATGGGCGTGGAAGAAGCCAACAAGCGCATCTACGCCACCACCGACCGTGCCAAGGGCACCCTGAAGCAGCTGGCCGACGCACAGGGCTGGCCCACCTTCGTGGTCCCCGACGACGTGGGCGGCCGCTACTCCGTGCTGAGCGCTGTGGGCCTGCTGCCCATTGCTGCTGCCGGTATCAGCATTGACGACCTGATGAAGGGCGCTGCCGATTCCATGGAGCGCTTCTCCGTTCTGAGCAAGGACAACGACGCTTACAAGTATGCTGCCATCCGCAACATCCTGTACCGCAAGGGCAAGAGCGTTGAAATTCTGGAATGCTACGAGCCGGACTTCGCCCTGATGAACGAGTGGTACAAGCAGCTGTTCGGCGAGAGCGAGGGCAAGGACAACAAGGGCCTGTTCCCCGCAAGCTGCATCTTCTCCACCGATCTGCACTCTATGGGTCAGTTCATTCAGGAAGGCTCCCGCACCATGTTCGAGACCATCGTGGACGTGAAGAAGCCTGCACAGGATCTGTTCATCGACCCGCTGGAAGGCAACTTTGACGGCCTGAACTTCCTGGCAAACCAGAACATGAGCATTGTCAACCGCAAGGCCATGGAGGGTACCATTTTGGCACACACCGACGGCGGCGTGCCCGAGGTGCTGATCGAGGTGGACGACCTGACCGCTTACAATGTGGGCTACCTGATCTACTTCTTCTGGCGTGCATGTGCCTGCAGCGGTTATCTGCTCAGCGTTAATCCCTTCAACCAGCCGGGCGTTGAGAGCTATAAAAAGAATATGTTTGCTCTGCTGGGCAAGCCGGGCTACGAAGGCCTGACCGCCGAGCTGGAAGCAAAGCTGAAGTAAATAAAAATGATCTCCCGCCGCAAGGCGTGGAAAATACAGGAGGACTGAACTATGATTAAACTGATTGTTGGTACCAAGGGCTCCGGCAAGACCAAGGCTATGATCGACCAGATCAATGATGCGGTCAAGACCTCCAAGGGTAACGTGGTCGTCGTTGAAAAGGGCATGAAGCTCACCTACGACATCGCTCCTGCTGCACGTCTGATCGACCTGGACGAGTACAAGATCTCCGGCGGCGAAATGCTGTACGGCTTTGTTGCCGGCCTGATGGCAAGCAACTACGATATCACCGACCTGTACATCGACGGCATCCTGAAGGTGCTGGATCACGACATCAACCGTCTGGGTGTTGTGCTGGACGAGATGGCAGCCATTGCAGGCGACAGCGTGAAGGTGACGGTTACCGTCAGCGCTGACGAGGCTGCACTGCCCCACGATGTGAAGAAGTACCTGTAATTCCGGAAAATCGGGATCTGAACCACTTTGAACAGGCAGAGAACCGGGAAATTTAAATTTTTTCGGTTTTCTGCCTGTTTTGGTGTTGACAAAGGGCTGCGTTGGCGCTATACTAACAAAGCAGCCTTTTAGAGGTGTACTATGCAATTTGACCTGAGAAAGTTTATCGCCACCGGCAGACAACCCTATCATGCAGAGTTTCAGTGTGATTTATCTGCACATGATTATGCCGGGGCAAGGATCCCGCAGCCGGTCACCGTTGTTTTTGAAGCGGAGACGGACGGCGGCGAGGTCCGGATGACACTGCGGGCAAACGCATCGGTGCACGGAGAGTGCGCCCGCTGTCTGGACCCGGTCATTCGGGAGGAGACGGTCGATACGGAGTGGACGGTAAAGGAACGGGATCTGGATGACCCGGATTTTGACCTTCCGCTGGACGAAAAAGGACATCTGGATGTAGATGAATGGCTCAATCAGGAGTTTATGTTCCAGATCCCCACGGTGCTGCTTTGCAGTGCCGACTGCGCCGGGCTTTGCCCCGTGTGCGGCAAAAAGAAGGCGGAATGCACCTGCCAGCCGGCAGAGCATACCGAAGCTCCCGTAGACACAAGGCTCGCAATCCTTAAATCACTGCTGAACTGATAAACCCATCAAGGAGGTGCAAAAATATGGCAGTACCTAAGAGACATCTTTCCAAGGCCCGCCGCGACAAGCGTCGCAGCAATGTTTGGAAGCTGGAGGCCCCCGCACTGGTCAAGTGCAGCAACTGCGGCTCTCTGAAGCTCCCCCACCAGGCATGTGGCAACTGCGGTTACTACAAGGGCGAGGAAGTCATCAAGAAGGCCTAATTTGCGCGTAATTGGTGGCATAATGGTGTTATGTACAGAAGGGGAGGGCGCATGCCTTCCCCTTCTTGTTCTGTCTGAAAGGAGGTGGATGCGGTGGCAATGAAGATCGCACGGGTGGAAACCCGGCAGCGAAGCGGAGGTGCTGGGCCTTGGCCCGGGTGACGAGCCTTTGAGCCGTGGATGAGAACGAGCTGAACGACAGTCTGGACTACGACTTTTTACACTGACAGCAAAAGCTTCCACCTGAAAGCAAGGGTGGCAGACGGCATCCGCGAGTGGGATGTGCAGCGCACGGAGCGCGGCCCCTTTGGCTGCGATTTCCAGACCTATCTGGGCGATCAGAAGCACTCCTGCTCCAACCACTGCATGTTCTGCTTCATCGACCAGCTGCCCCCGGGGATGCGTGAGAGCCTCTACTTCAAGGACGACGACGAGCGCCTGTCCTTTTTTGTTCGGCAACTATATCACCATGACCAACATGCAGGACCACGAGATCGACCGCATCATCAAGATGCACATCTCGCCCATCAACATCTCGGTCCACACCACCAATCCCCAGCTCCGCGTGCGGATGCTGGCGAATAAACGGGGCGGCGAGGTGCTGAAGTATCTGCCCCGTCTGGTGGAGGGCGGCATCGCCGTCAACTGTCAGCTGGTGCTGTGCCGCGGCATCAACGACGGCGACGAGCTGCGCCGCACTCTCACCGACCTGCTGGAGCTGACCCCGATGGTGCAGAGCGTGGCGGCAGTCCCCTGCGGCGTGACGGATTACCGCCAGAACCTCTTCAAGCAGACGCCCTACGACGCCGAGACCAGCGCCGCCGTCATCGACATCATGGAAGAGTTCGGCGACGAGTGCAAGCGCCGCCACGGCAAGCGCATCATCTAGCCCCAGCGATGAGTGGTACCTCAAGGCCGGCCGCCCCATCCCGGAGCCGGAGTTCTATGAGGACTACGACCAGCTGGAAAACGGCGTGGGCATGATGAGCCTCTTCCGGGAGGAATTTCTGGCCGAGCTGGAAAAGCCCCACCGCATCTATGGCACCAAAAAGATGGATGTCGTCACCGGCACCATGGCCGCGCCCCTCATCACCGAGATGATGGACGAGCTCCACCGCCAGTACCCCATGATAGAAGTAAAAGTCCATCCCATCAAAAATAACTTCTTCGGCGGCAACGTCGGCGTGGCGGGCCTCGTCACGGCGACGGACATCATCGCCCAGTGCGAGGGCCGGCTGTCCAGCGGCACCCCTGGGCGTGCCTGCCGTGATGCTGCGGGAGGAGAAGGACACCTTCCTCGATGATATGACCATCGAGCAGCTGGGCCAGCGGCTCGGCGTAAAGGTGGAAGTCCTGCCCACCAGCGGCGGCGACGAGGCCAAGGCCCTGCTGCGCAGCGGCCTGCATATCGCCCGCCGGAGAAGACCGTAATTTTAACCCCTTTTGTGAAAGGAGGAAACCCCCTTGAGCAAACCGATCGTTGCTGTGGTGGGCCGCCCCCAATGTGGGCAAGTCCACCCTGTTCAATAAGCTCTGCGGCCAGCGTCTGGCCATCGTGGAGGATACCCCGGGCATCACCCGCGACCGCATCTTCGCCAACTGCGAGTGGAGCGGTCACGAGTTCCTGCTGGTGGATACCGGCGGCATCGAGCCCAAGGCCACCGAAGGCATCCTGGGCCCATACTGCGTGAGCAGGCCCAGATCGCCATCGACACTGCCGACTGCATCATCATGGTGGTGGACGTGCGCAACGGCCTGACCGCCGCCGACGAGGACGTGGCCCATATGCTGCGCCGCAGCCACAAGCCCATCATCCTCGCCGTCAACAAATGCGACAACGTGGGCGAGACCCCCATGGAGCTCTACGAGTTCTATAACCTCGGCTTCGACGAAGTCATGCCCATCTCGTCTGTCCACGGCCACGGCACCGGCGACCTGCTGGACGCCGTCTGCGCCCACCTCGATTTCAGTGAGACCGTCGTGGAGGAGGACCGCATCCCCGTCGCCATCATCGGCCGCCCCAACGTGGGCAAGTCCAGCCTGACCAACCGCATCCTCGGTGAGAACCGCATGATCGTGGCCAACGAGGCCGGCACCACCCGCGACGCCATCGACACCCCCGTGGACAACGCTTACGGAAAGTTCATCTTTACCGATACCGCCGGTCTGCGCAAGCGCAGCAACATCACCGACGGCCTCGAGCGCTACATGGTCGTCCGCGCACTGGCCGCTGTCGAGCGCAGCCGCGTGGCCCTCTCCTCGTGGACGCCACCGTCGGCTTCACCGAGCAGGACAGCAGGTGGCCGGCTACGCCCACGATGCAGGGCAAAGCC
>ENA-OPYU01000609-OPYU01000609.1-human-gut-metagenome-genome-assembly--contig:-NODE-609-length-13704-cov-3.796199_pt1 | contig 13704 bp, 18 predicted proteins | sample MGYA00242637_ERZ504482 | MGnify/ENA primary metagenome ERZ504482 (study PRJEB26092, sample SAMD00036237) | human gut metagenome | host: Homo sapiens | study: EMG produced TPA metagenomics assembly of...
AAAGGGAGCGGAGTTGCAGCAGTGTTTAAGACAGATGAAAGAGGAGCAGATCTATCTGTCGTCTAAGAGTAAGGTAGGTATTGGCTTTTTTGGCTGGATTAAAATCATTGAAAACATTTCCGTTTAAAAGTATGCTGGTGATCCTGGGTGTATTTCTGATGATCGCGGTCTTCCTTTTTGCTGAACGAAGTGGAATTCAATATACTGAAAAAAACAGAAAAGTCGCATATCTCAGTCAGGAAGAAGTGGTTACGGAACAGATGGCTGCGAAATCACTGCCGAAGACCTGTCTGGTACTTCGTAACAGTGAAGATGAGGCGAGTGTGGCTGCATGGGAGCAGTTTCAACAAAGTTTTTAAAGATATGAAGGTTTGGAACAGATGTGGTAGACCTGCAGAGTGCATCCTCTATTCCAGATTATCATGCTTATGAAACGGTTGTTGTATTACTGAGCGATGTAAGTCCGTTGAAAGAGAATCTTATGGAACTGTGTGATTGGGTGTCAGAGGGTGGGAATGTACTTTTTGCCCTGACACTTCAGAAAACAGCGTATTCATCAGTGATTGAGCAGAAGCTTGGAATCGTTTCTTCCGGATATGACAATATACGTGTAGACAGTATTTATTTTGAACCGGAATTTATGCTTGGCGGCGGACAGGCTTATGCAATCACGGATCCGTATGACTCTGCCTGGGCAGTGCAGCTGAGTGAGAATGTGAAGGTTTATGCGCGTGTCAATGAAAAAACGGTCAGCCTGTCATTTGGGAGAACCAATATGGAAAAGGGAAGTTTGTAGTAGACAACTTTGGACTGTATGAGAAAGCGGTGCGTGGATTCTATGCGGCTTCCTACAGTCTCCTTACTGATGTGGGGGTTTATCCGGTGATCAATGGATCAGCATTTTATCTGGATGACTTTCCGTCACCGGTTCCAGAGGGAGATGGTACTTATGTGAAGCGGGACTATGGAATGAGCATTAGTGATTTCTATATGGATGTGTGGTGGCCGGATATGCAGGAGCTTGCATCTGATCACAACGTTCGCTATACTGGTGTGATTATTGAAAATTATGAGGATGCGACGGATGGAACGATTAAGAAACAGAAGGATACCAGACGTTTTCAGTATTTTGGAAATATGCTGCTTCATCAAGGTGGAGAACTCGGGTATCATGGATACAATCATCAGCCGTTGAGTCTTTCAAATGCGGATTATGGTGACGTGCTTCCGTATGATACATGGAAAAATGAGGCGGCCATGAAAAAGGCTGTAAAAGAATTGATCCATTTTGGAGAGGATACATTTCCCGGTGTATCAATGTCAGTCTATGTACCGCCGTCCAATGTATTGTCAGCAGAAGGAAGGAAGATGCTCGCGAAAGATTTCCCGGAGATCCGGACGATCGCCAGTAATTATTTCACCGGTGAGTTTGCGTATGTGCAGGAATTTGAAGTTGCAAAGGATGGGATTGTAGAACAGCCGCGTATCATCTCCGGTGCAATTATCGATAATTATATGAAGATGGCGGCACTGTCGGAATTAAATATGCATTTTGTGAACAGTCATTTTATTCATCCGGATGATCTTCTGGACGAAGACCGCGGTGCGGCGCTTGGCTGGGAAAAGATGAAGGGCAACCTCGCTGATTATATGGACTGGCTGGTGGATTCGGCACCGTCCTTGAGACAACTCACCGGTTCAGAACTATCCGGTGCGATCCAGCGTTATGGAGCGGTTACATTCACAAAGACAGTGACAGAGCGGTCTATAGAATTGAAGCTTAAAAACTTCTATGATGAAGCATATTTTATGGTGAGGATCAATGAAGGAACACCGGGTGAAGTTTCGGGAGGAAAACTTACACATCTGACAGGAAATCTCTATCTGCTTCAGGCAAAGGAACCAACAGTAACTATTGAGAAATTAGAAGATTGAAATACAAAGCGGTAACACGCGACAGATAAGGAGTTAATTGTGAGAATCTGTCTCATATTGGAGGGGTGTTATCCCTACATATTTGGAGGTGTATCCACCTGGATGCACCAGTATATCAATGAAATGAAAGAGCATGAGTTTGTTCTGTGGGTGATTGGGGCAAATGCGAAGGATAAAGGGAAATTTGTCTACGAGCTTCCGAAAAACTGTTGTAGAAGTTCACGAGGTCTTTCTGGATGACGCTTTGCGGCTGAAGGATTCTGGAAAAATGTTTCATGCCTTTACAGAGGAAGAGACGAACAGCCTGAAAGAGCTGATGCTGTGTAGACGCCCGAATTGGGAAATCTTGTTTCGGCTCTATCATGATCAGAAGCTGAATCCTATGTCTTTTTTAAGTAAGTGAGGAATTCCTGAATATATTGACGGAGTGCTGTATAAAAGATTATCCATATACTCCGTTTGCGGATGCATTTCACACAATGCGTTCTATGCTGCTTCCGGTCCTTTATCTAATGGGAAGTGAAGTGCCCAAGGCAGATGTCTATCATGCAATCTGTACAGGATATGGCGGACTTCTTGCATGCCTGGGCGGGCATGTTTATAAGAAGAAAGTGCTGCTGACAGAGCATGGGATATACACAAGAGAGCGTGAAGAAGAGATCATTCGTGCAAAATGGGTACAGCCGGCATTTAAAAAGCAGTGGATTTCTTTCTTCTATATGCTGTCGGATATTATTTATACGAGAGCGTTTCTAGTCTCAGCATTATTTACCAATGCCATGCATGCACAGATCCAGATGGGATGTGACAAGGGGAAATGTCGTGTCGTTGAGAACGGAATCAACTATGAAAGGCTTTCCCCTATTCCATTGAAAAAGGAAGACGGATGGGTTGACATCGGTGCGATCGTGCGTCTGGCACCGATCAAGGATATCAAGACGATGATCTATGCGTTTTATGAGCTTTGCACGACAAGAGAGCATGTGCGTCTCCATATTATGGGAGGCGTCGATGATGAGGAGTATGCGCAGGAGTGCTATGCGCTGGTCGATCAGCTTCATCTGGAAAATGTGATCTTTACAGGACGAGTGGATATCATCTCTTATATGGAGAAGCTGGACTTTACAATTTTGACGAGTATATCGGAAGGACAGCCGCTGTCTGTTTTAGAATCATTTGCTGCAAGGCGGCCTTGTGTGACTACAGATGTAGGATGCTGCAGGGAACTTCTGAATGGTAACGAGGAGGATCGATACGGAAAAGCAGGCTATTGTGTTCCACCGATGTATCGAGAGGGGCTCGCACAGGCAATGGATCGGATGTGCGCTTCCAGAGCTCGGAGACTCCGCATGGGGGAGAATGCACAGAAACGAGTGAAAGCATATTATCGAAAAGAAGAAATGATTGAAAAGTACCGGAAGATGTATCAGGAGGTGGAAGAGGCAGATGGCCGGAATCGGATTTGAGTTAAAAAACTTATTCCAGAAGCGCGGACTTGCAGCAACGGCAAAAGCGTATGGGTATGCAGGAGTGATCTGTACAGGTCCGATGCTGCTTGGTATCGTGCTGTTGGTAGGAATCGCTTTTATCTGCGATCATACCGGTGCGACGAGACATAACCGGGAACTTCTGAACTGTATGATTACTTACACACTTCTCGCTTCGCTGACCGTGACCAGTTTCTTCTCTATGGTCGTGACGAGATATATTGCGGATATGCTGTATGAAGAACGCCACGAGGCGGTGCTTTCTTCTTTCTGGGGTTCAACAGCGCTTCTGCTTGTAGTCGGCGGAATCATGTATGGGATTTTTCTTCTGTTTTCAGGAATCAATCTGATTGATCAGTTTTTGTGCCTGGAGTTTTTCGGAGAATTGATCGTCACCTGGAATGCGATGAGTTATCTGACAGCGATCAAGGATTACAAAGGGATTCTTATTTCATTTATTACAGCGGTAGCGGTATCATTGTTGGTCGGATTCCTATTGATCCTGATTGGGATTCCACATGTAGAGGCGTTGATGATCGCAGTTACGATCGGTTATGGAATCATGCTGCTTTGGGATGTGACGCTGTTGTACCGTTATTTTCCGCAGAGAGAGATCAGTGCATTTTTCTTTTTACGCTGGGTGGATCAGTTCCTTCCGCTTGCGTTTACAGGCTTGTTCACGAACATCGGACTATTTGCACATCTTGTTATCATGTGGTGCGGACCGATCAGTGTACATGTTCAGGGATTATTTTATGGTGCACCGTATCATGATGTACCTGCGATGATTGCCTATTTGACGATTCTTATTACAACCGTTAATTTCGTTGTATCTGTGGAAGTGAATTTCTATCCGAAATATCGGAATTATTATAGTTTGTTTAATGACAAGGGAGAAATCAAGGATATCCTGCAGGCGGGAAATGAGATGAGAAAGGTCTTAAACATGGAGCTGAAATATACGGCGTTAAAGCAGCTACTTACAACGGCACTGGCTATTTCGATCGGACAGCTGCTTTTGACATATCTTCCGCTTGGATTTAATGATCTTATGGAAGGATATTTTAGGACACTCTGTGTCGGCTATGGACTCTATGCAATTGCTAACACAATGATGCTGATCTTACTTTATTTTACAGATTACAAGGGAGCATTATTTGCAACAGGAATGTTTGCCGCATGTACGACGACATTTACCTGTGTGTCTTTATTCTTCCCACAGGTGTATTATGGGTTTGGATTTTTACTGGGAAGTGCAGTGTTCTTTTTGATCTGTACACTGCGTCTTGGATATTTTATAAAAAAACTTCCGTATTATAATTTTGAGCGTACAGCCGATTGTGGCAGAGGATAAAACAGGTTTCTTCACACGGCTTGGATGCTTTTTGGAAGAGAAAATAGAGAGGGGAGATAAGCTTGAAAAAATATAAATTACTTGCGTTGGGATGTGCCCTTTTATTAGGAATGTCCTGTTGCCTGACGGGATGTACCACCCCGGAGAAAACAGGGGATACTTCAAAGAAACAGACAGAACAACAGGAAGAGATAAAAAAGGCAGAGACACAGGATATCAACGACGTTCACCTCAGGGATAAGGATAGTCTCTATGAAAATGATGACGAGGCAAGTGTTGTGACGATGTATCTCACCGTTTCCCGTGGAAATTCTTCAGAGGGAACGGCTCATACCTGGAAGGAGATTAACAGTTATTCGGCCTATGATTATGACAAGATGGGAGTAGAACGTTACCAGACAGCGGCGCTTCTTCAGGTTGGTGATGAGTCAGGTCCGCAGAGCGGGGAGGTTGGATATGGTGAAAATGTGCCGAATGCTACCGTGCAGATCAGAGGACAGACATCGAGCCGTAATTCGCAGAAAAACTATAAGATTGAGCTGAAGAAGAATAAGGGAACCTGGCGTGGACAGCGCACGATCAATCTGAATAAACATCAGACAGATGGAATGCGTTTCCGTAATAAGCTGTCCTACGATCTTCTGAAAGGGATACCGCAGCTGATGTCACTTAGAACTCAGTTCGTACATTTATATGTAAGAGATCTTACCGAAGGAAACAGCGCAGAGTTTCAGGATTATGGATTGTACACACAGGTAGAACAGCTGAACAAGACAGGAATGGAGAATCACGGAATGGACTCGAAAGGACAGTTATATAAAATCAATTCGTTTGAGTTTTTCCGTTATGAAGATGTGATAAAAAAATGAAGACGATCCGACCTATGACCAGAAAGCCTTTGAAAAGCTTCTGGAGATCAAAGGAGATTCAGATCATACGAAACTGATTCAAATGCTGACAGATCTGAATGATACTTCTCAACCGATTGAGGATATCCTGGATCAATATTTTGACAGAGAAAATCTGACGTACTGGATGGCGTATCAGATACTGACCGGAAATGTAGATACACAGAATCGTAATACATATTTATATAGTCCACAGAATTCGGACACATGGTATCTGATCGCGTGGGATAATGACGGCTCTTTCATGAGAACCGAATACAACATTCAGAATCGTTTCGATCAGGGAAGTTGGGAATGTGGAGTCAGCAATTACTGGGAAAATGTTCTTTTTCAAAGATGTCTGCAGTCCGAGGATTTCCGTGAGGAACTTGACGCGGCGATCCAGGATCTGAGATCCTATCTCAGTGTGGATCGGATCAGTAGTATGATAGAGGAATATCGTACAGTTACTCAGAAGTATTTAAATCAGATGCCGGACCAGATGTATGCACCGTTGACTGAAGCGAAGTATGAAACAATTGCATCGGCAATCCCTTCAGAGGTAGAACAAAATTATGAACTTTATAAGGAGAGCCTGGAAAAGCCAATGCCGTTTTATATCGGAAAACCGGTGATCAAGGGAAATATTTTGAAGTTCAACTGGGACGCATCGTATGACTTTGATGCAGAGACGATCACTTACACAGTTGAACTGGCAAAAGATTATAAGTTTAATGAGATTGTATTTCGTAAGGATAATATTCAAATTCCGGAAGCGGAGACTACAGTTCCGGCAGATGGTCAGTATTTTGTGCGTATCCGTGCGACAAATACATCTGGACAGACGCAGGATGCTTTTGATTATTATGTAACAGACGCTGGAAAGAATTATGGTATGAAATGTTTCTACATTACAGGCGGCCAAAATGTTGAGGAAGATATTTATGAGGAATGATTTATCAAAAGAACGCTTCCGTAATGAATGGAAATATCTGATCAGTACCAGTGAGAAAGAATTGCTGGAGCTGAGGATGAAGCATTTGCTGAAAAAGGATCCAAATGCAAAGGGAAATGGCTATATGATCCGCAGTCTCTATTTTGATGATTATTTCAACAGTGCCTATGCGGAAAAGGAGTCAGGTGTTCTGATGCGTAAAAAATACCGAATCCGCATATATGACTGTAGTGACCGTTCGATCAAGCTGGAGCGGAAGAAGAAATTCGGAAGTTATATTTATAAAGAAAGTGCTCCGCTGACAAAGGAAGAATTCTATAAGATCCTTGATGGAGATTATAAATTTTTGTTAAGTAGTCCGTATTCATTGTGCAGAGAATTTTATGTGGAATGTGTCAGCAATCTCATGCGTCCACGCACGATCGTTGACTATGACCGTGTACCGTGGATCATGGATGAGGGGACAGTCAGGATTACATTTGACAGTGATGTGAGGGCTGCGGTCGGAAGTTATGACATCTTTGATCCGTCCCTTCCGACACTTCCGGTGCTTGAACCGGGGAAACTAGTTATGGAAGTGAAATTCACAGAGATGCTTCCACAGATCGTGCGTGACTTGCTTCCACCAAATGCACAAGAATTCACAGCAGTATCAAAATATGTACTCTGTTATGAAAAATCGCAGTATTTGCATGGATTTGAATATTGGAATGAAACACAGGAGAGAAAACTATTATGAGTATACAAGATATGATTAAGAAGTCGGTGCTTGAATCCGGCGTATTTGATAGCTTTAATGCACCGAAGATGGCAATTTCGCTGATCGTGGCGTTGCTTCTCGGAGCAGTGATCTATATGGTTTACAGCAAGTTTTATGTAGGGGTGATCTTCTCTCGGAGCTTTGCAGTTACGTTGGTCGGCATGACACTTCTCACTTGCATGGTTACTCTGGCAATCAGTACGAATATCGTGATTTCCCTTGGTATGGTCGGTGCATTGTCTATCGTACGTTTCCGTACGGCGGTGAAGGATCCGATGGATCTGCTCTATCTTTTCTGGGCAATCACGACAGGTATCACGACTGGAGCGGGAATGTATCCGTTGGCACTGATTGCAGCAGCGGTTATGATCATTATGATTTATCTGTTTTATCATAAGCAGCAGAAAGGCAGAATCTATATTGCCGTGATCCATTATCAGGGAGATGAAGCCGGTGATGAGATCATCCGCAGCTTTGGCAGAATGAAATACTTCATAAAGTCAAAGACGATGCGTGGGGAGAAAACAGAGATGGCAGTTGAGGTATTCTGTCGGCAGAATGATCTCGATTTCACAGAGAAGATCCGGAAGATCACAAATGTAGAAGATATTACATTGATCCAGTATAATGGAGAGTATCACGGATAAAATGAAAAGATTATAACTGGTTGATTCATTAAGAATATATATTCCCTTTCGTGGACAGAATGGATGGAAGTGCAATCCGGTCACTGAAACATCCAGATGCTGAGACGATCCCGATTATTGCCATGACTGCCAATGCTTTTGCAGAAGATGTACAGCTGGCCAAAAATACAGGAATGAATGAACATATCGCAAAACCACTTGATATGAATAAGCTGAATGATGTTCTGGAAAACTGGCTGTAATTAATGTCCACAGTGCGCTGAAAAAGCAGTACTTAATTTGGAGAGAATTATATGAAAAAATTTAAGATAAATGTACAGAGATATATCTGTATTTTATTATGCCTTGTTTTATATATTACTGTGTTTCCCTTTCCTGTATCAGCAGAGGAAGAAAAAAACCGGACAGTCAGAGTAGGCTGGTATGAAGGAACCTATAATACCACAGAACCAAACGGTGAGAAAAGAGGCTACAGTTACGAATATCAGCAGGCAGTGGCTGCGCATACAGGATGGAAATATGAATATGTGGAGGGAAACTGGGCAGAACTGATGAGTATGCTGAAAAATGGAGAAATCGATCTGATGGGAGATATGTCCTATGCAGAGGAACGTTCTGCTTCCATGCTCTTTTCAGAACTGCCCATGGGCGAGGATAAGTATTACCTTTATATAAATCCTTCTGATACAGATATCTCGGTTTCAGATCTGACTACATTGAATGGGAAGAGGATCGGGGTGGTGCCGGATACACTTTCTGCCAGTCGGTTCTGTGAGTGGGAGAAAAGCCATGGAGTAGACACGCAGCAGGTTGATATTACCAGTACAGATGATGCCCGTCAGAAACTACAAAATCAGAAAATTGACGGATTTGTTTTAAATGAGTCTCCACAGTGGGAAAGAGACGATATTTCTCCTGTGCTTCTGATTGGCAGCTCCTATAATTATTTTGCAATCAACAAAAAATCGCCCGGATCTGAAAGAGGAGCTGGATCAGGCAATGCAGAAGATAGAAAAAGAGAATCCTTTTTATGAAGAAGATCTTTATAAGAGATATCTCTCCGCAAATTCTATTGAAACTCTTACGGATGAGGAGCAGAACTGGCTGGAACAGCATGGGGCGGTCAGGATTGGATATCTGAAAAAGGATGTGGGTGTCAGTCTTGCGGATGCAGAGTCAGGGGAACCGACAGGAATTATTAACGATTATATCAGTCTGGCTTCCGATTGTATGGGAGAAAAAAGCATAGAATTTCAGCGACAGGCTTTGATTCCCAGGAGGAAGAACTGCAGGCATTAAAGGATAACAGGATTGATATGATTTTTTCCATATGAACCAGAATCCATATGAAGCTGAGCAGAACGGCATTATATTGTCAAATACTGTTTTTGAAGTCAATGTTGCAGTGCTCACCGGTGTTGAAAAGTTTGATGAAAACAGGAAAAACACAGTGGCGGTGAGTAGAAATAACCTGCTGGGAAAGTGGTATATTTCTTTTAATTATCCTTTCTGGAAAATAAAGGAATATGATTCATCTGCTGAGGTTGAGAAAGCAGTTCGCAGTGGTGAGGCAGACTGCTTTGTTGTGAAGGCAGGACAGTCATTAAAGACGCTGGCAAACAGCAAAATGTACAGCGTTTTTCTTACGAAACCCGGCGATTCTTGCTTTGCAGTCACCAGGGAAAATATAACATTAATGAATATCCTGAATAAAACCATCCAGACTCTGCCTGCTTCCAGACTTTCAGGCCTGTTTTCTGTATATGAAAACGCACCGGGAAGGGTTACTCTGGCAGAATACATAAAGGATAATTTGCGGGTAGTTTCCATGAGTTTTGTAAGTGTGACCCTGGTTATTATACTGATTATAGTTTACCTGATGATGAAAGCAAGGAAAGCCCAGATTCAGGCAGAAAAGGCTAATGCTGCCAAATCGGATTTTCTTTTCAATATGTCACATGATATCCGTACACCGATGAATGCCCTGCTGGGATACAACGGGCTGATGAAAAGGGAACTGACAGATCCAAAGCTTTTGGATTATCAGGAGAAGATGGAACAGTCTGGAAATCTGCTGCTGTCTATTATCAATAATGTGCTGGACATGGCCAAAATTGAAAGCGGTAAGATGGAACTGGATGAGAATTATGTGAAGATTAGAGATGTTTATCAGGGAGTTTACAAAATTTTCCAGGCAGAAGCGGAGAAAAAGGGTATTCACCTTGAGATGGAATATGAGGTGCAGCATGAACATGTAATCTGCGATGAGACAAAGAACAGGGAAATTTTCCTCAATCTGATCAGCAATGCGGTAAAATATACAGCTTCAGGGGGAGCAGTTACCATAAGGATTACAGAGCTTGACTGTGACAGGAAAGACTATGTGAGGATACAGACTCAGGTAATTGATACCGGTATTGGAATGAGTGAAGAATTCCTGCCATCCCTGTTTGAGGCTTTTGCCCGGGAACGCAATACAACAGCCGCAAAGGTTGCAGGAACAGGTCTGGGAATGCCGATCATAAAGAAATATGTTGATATGATGGGCGGAACCATTAAAGCAGAAAGTAAGCTGGGAGAAGGAAGCAAATTTACAGTTATCATGGAATACAGGATTGCTGATAAGGGTTACTACGAGCAGGTTACGGATCCGTCCCCGGATACAGAGGAAACAGACAGGATCAGCGGAAAATATGTTCTGCTGGCTGAGGATAATGACCTGAATGCGGAAATCGCAGAGTTTATCCTGGAGGATATGGGACTTATGGTTGACCGTGTTGAGGATGGAGTTCAATGTGTGGCAAGGATGGAACAGAAACCGGCAGGGACCTACGATCTGATCCTTATGGATATCCAGATGCCGAACATGGATGGCTATAAGGCAACTCAGGCAATCAGAAGGCTGGAAGATAAGAAAAAAGCCGGTATTCCGATCATAGCTATGACAGCCAATGCATTTGAGGAAGATAGAAAAAAGGCATTTGAAAAAGGAATGAACGGACATATTGCAAAGCCTGTTGATGCAGAAAAGGTTAAGAAAACCATTCTTTCAGCTATACGATGAGATGAAGGGAATGAGGAGAAATAAGAGATGAACGGAGAGGCTCATCTCTTATTTCTTTTTAGGTAGCAGGATTCAAGCTGATTGATGAGTGCATACAAACACATGGCAAACAGGCAGAGAAGACAGATGCTCATGAGGAGCCAATCCATTTTGAACACCTGACTGGAATAAATAATCAGATACCCCAGCCCTTCTTTCGCAGCAAGAAATTCCCCAATGATCACCCCGACCAGACACAATCCGATATTTACCTTCATATTGCTGATGATCGCCGGAATCGAACTTGGAAGCACAACTTTAGTCAGTACCTGATGCCGTTTCCCGCCAAGTGTATAGATCAGCGTCATCTTTCCCGGATCCGCGGACATAAAACTGGTATACAGATTCAGGATGCTTCCGAAGATAGCCACCGACATACCGGCAACAATGATGGTGGTACGTGTGGCACCGAGCCATACGATGAGAAGCGGGGCCAGGGCGGATTTTGGCAGACTGTTTAGAACAACCAGATACGGCTCCAGGATTTCTGAAAGCTTCTTACTGAACCACAGAAGCACCGCCGTCAGGATACTGAAGACGATAACCAGAAGGAAACTTACGATCGTCTCATATAAGGTGACGCCAAGGTGCAGGAAGATGCTGCGGTCTGCGACCATGTCGAGAAAACACCGGGCAATCTTAGAAGGACTGCTAAAGATAAAAGAATCGATGATTTGATGTGAGGCGGTCAGTTCCCAGACAGACAGGAAGACAACCAGAAGGAGAACCCGGGCAGCAGCTACGAACTTTTTGTGCAGCCGGTACTTTGATAAAAAGGTTCTTTGCGCTGTAGAAGATGAGGCGGCGGTAGAGATGGCACTTGCATTGGAAGTGATATTTGTGCCAGAGGCAGCAGGAATCTCAGTCTTTGACATTCGGTTCATCTTCATTTAACTCCTTCCATATCAGATTAAAATAATTCTTGAATTCCGGCGCACTTCTGCGGTTCAACGGAGTATCGTGCTCCAGATGGAACAGCAGAGGAATCGTTTGTTTGATTGTTGCCGGACGATTAGAAAGGACAATGACACGGTCGGCAAGTGAGATCGCTTCCGACAGGTCGTGCGTGACCAAAAGTGCAGATTTTCCTTCATTCCGGATGATCTGACCGATGTCATCGCCAACCTGAAGCCTGGTCTGATAGTCCAGGGCGGAAAAAGGTTCATCCAGAAGAAGAAGCTCCGGCTCCAGGACGAGTGTGCGGATCAGGGCAGCACGCTGCCGCATCCCGCCGGACAACTCCGAAGGCCTTGCATTCTTAAAGTCACCGAGTCCATAGATGTCAAGAAGCTCATGTGCCCGTTGCTTCGTACGCGCTGTCAGTGCGTGCTGGACTTCCAGCCCAAGGATTACGTTATTATAAATCGTGCGCCATTCAAAGAGTTCATCGTGCTGTAACATATAGCCGACATTTGTCGTGCTCTCTTTCAAAGGCTTTCCGTTGATCTTAATCTGCCCCTCTGTACAAGGCAGCAGTCCGCAGATCAGCGAAAGCAGTGTAGATTTGCCACACCCGGAAGGCCCCCACAATGGCGGCAAATTCGCCTTTTTTCAATGAAAATGAGATATCAGACAGAGCCAGGGTCTCCCCTTGCAGAGTATGATACGTGTAAGAAATGTGCTGTAGATTTAAAATCTGTTCCCGAACCGGTTCCATAGAAGACCTCCTACAAGCAAAAAATAACCTATATAAGTAAGATATGCCGCAGACAGAAAACAGGTGAATAAATGTGGTGTGTGTGGTAAAATGCTGATATGGAAATGTCAGAAAGACATTAACACACCAGGAGAGGTCATTATATGTTACAAAAAATAAATTATCAAAAAGAACTGGATAGATTAATCACGGATCTGCAAAAAGAAGAAAAAGTCCCGACGCTTCTGCTTCACAGCTGCTGCGCCCCGTGCAGCAGTTATGTGCTGGAATACTTAAGCAATTACTTCAGGATCACGGTACTTTATTACAACCCGAACATTTACCCGGAGAGTGAATACAGCAAGCGCATCATCGAACAGCAGACACTGATCGGGGCGATGCATACGAAATATCCGGTGCAGTTCATTGCGGGCAGCTATGAGAAAGAGAAATTCTATGCGATGGCAAAGGGACTGGAAGAAGTAAAAGAAGGTGGCGTGCGTTGCTTCAAATGCTATGAACTCCGCTTAAGAGAGGCCGCAGAGATTGCAAAAGCCGGAGGATATGAGTACTTCACGACGACGCTCAGCATCAGCCCGCTTAAGAATGCAGCAAAATTGAATGAGATAGGATTAAAACTTGCAGAAGAGTATGGCGTGGCATATCTGACGTCAGATTTCAAAAAGAAGAACGGATATAAGCGGTCCGTAGAATTATCCGCACAGTACGGACTTTACCGGCAGGACTACTGTGGCTGTGAGTTCTCCATGCGCCAGCGTCTGGAAGAACAGCAGGCACGAAAAGAACAGTGAAAATGCATAAATGGAATTAGAAAATTGCATGGATTAAGAAAAAATCACGTTTTAGAGTGAATAAATATGTAAATTTCTGTAATAATATTTGCTTTTACGCGGAAATGTGTTAAAATCGGAAACAGTAA
>ENA-OPYU01000610-OPYU01000610.1-human-gut-metagenome-genome-assembly--contig:-NODE-610-length-13688-cov-3.681808_pt1 | contig 13688 bp, 16 predicted proteins | sample MGYA00242637_ERZ504482 | MGnify/ENA primary metagenome ERZ504482 (study PRJEB26092, sample SAMD00036237) | human gut metagenome | host: Homo sapiens | study: EMG produced TPA metagenomics assembly of...
CCTTCGTCCTGCCGGAACTGCCACTCGACTACCTGTCGGAAGCCCATGAGATCATAGATGCCCTTCCGGCAGGAGGAGAGGAAGCGACCACCCGTTGGGCGGCGCTGCTTCTGCCGCTGGGGGAGGATGGAACACGAAAGGCGCTGAAACGCATTGAAATGCTCCAACGCTGTGATAGATGGAGTATCAACACTTGTGAAGGAGAAAGCTCCCCGCACTCCTGCGCTGTCGCTTCAAGCCAAACGACTTCTTGGCAAACACGACCTCCACACCGTGCGGCAGCTGACTGCCCTTTGGAGCGCTCTTCGACCGGAAAGAAAGGATGAATTTACCGCCCTGCAAAAAGAGGCCGAGACGCTGACCGCCCAAAGCGCCTGCTGCCGCGTCTCCCAGCTGGCCGTGAATGGCCGCGATCTGATGGCGGCGGGCGTCGCGCCCGGGCCGGGCCTGCGCCGCGCACTGGAAGCGCTGCTGGAAGAGGTCATCACCGGGCGGCTGCCCAACGAAAAAGCGGAACTTCTGGCCTTTGCGGCCAAATTTTCTGCGTCTTGACAAGAGAAAGAAGCTGCGGTAGTATTATACTACTGTTTTAGTATGTTATAACGGAAGAGGAACAGAATGACAGAAACACAGAACACTTCCCGCCGCCCCGGGGCGCTCATCGCCATGAGCGGCGGCGTGGACAGCTCGGTGGCGGCATGGCTCATGCAGCAGGCAGGCTATGACTGCACCGGCATCACCATGCGGCTCACCCGCAACGAAACGCTGGGACAGTCCGGCTTTCACACCTGCTGCTCGGAAAAGGACATCGAGGACGCGGCAGAGGTGGCGTATGCCATGGATATCCCGTACGAGGTGCTGGATTTCACGGCCGACTTCCGGGACCAGATCATTGAAAAATTTGTCCGCGTGTATGAGGCGGGCGGCACGCCGAACCCCTGCATCGACTGCAATAAATATATGAAGTTCCGCCATCTGCTGGACTGGGCCCGGGCACACGGCATGGAGTATGTGGTCACGGGCCACTATGCCCGGGTGGAGCAGGACGAGGCCACCGGCCGTTTCCTGCTCAAAAAGGGGCTGGACGAGGGCAAGGACCAGAGCTATGTGCTCTACAACCTCACTCAGGAGCAGCTGGCGCATATCCGTCTGCCGCTGGGCGGCCTGCACAAGACTGAGGTGCGCGAGATCGCGGAGCAGCACAAATTTGTCAATGCCCGCAAGCACGACAGTCAGGACATCTGCTTCGTGCCGGATGGCGACTATGCCCGCTTTATGGAGGACTTCACCGGCAAACACTATCCGGCAGGTGATTTTCTGGACGAGAGCGGCAGGGTGGTGGGCACCCACAACGGCGCGGTGCGGTACACCATCGGCCAGCGCAAGGGGCTGGGCCTTGCCATGGGGGCACCTGTGTACGTCTGCGGCAAGGACATGCAGGCAAACACCGTCACGGTAGGGCCGGAGGAGATGCTGTTCGACCGCATCGTGTATGCGGACGAGGTGAACTGGATCGCCATTCCGGAGCTGACCGGGCCGCTGCGGGTCACAGCCCGCACCCGGTACCATCAGGTGGAGCAGGCCGCCACCGTCTACCCGGCGGAGTGCGGCTTCCGGCTGGAATTTGACCAGCCCCAGCGCGCCCCTACGCCCGGTCAGGCCGTGGTGCTGTATCAGGGCGACACCGTGCTGGGCGGCGGCACCATTACGAGAGTGGAAAAGTAACAAGGAGAACAAAATGCAAAATCAGTATTCCCGCACGCAGTTGCTGCTGGGCGCGGAAGCTATGGAAAAACTGCACAATTCCCGCGTGGCGGTGTTCGGCATCGGCGGCGTGGGCGGCTACACGGTGGAAGCGCTGGCGCGCAGCGGCGTGGGGGCACTGGATCTGATCGATGATGATAAAGTCTGCCTGACCAACCTCAACCGCCAGATCATCGCCACCCGCAGCACGGTAGGGCAATATAAGGTAGATGTGGCTGCGCAGCGCATCCACGACATTGACCCGGACATCAGGGTGACCACCCACCGGTGCTTCTTTGGTCCGGAAACACAGGACCAGTTCGACTTTACCCAGTACGACTATGTGGTGGATGCCATTGACACCGTCACCGGCAAGCTGGCCCTTGTGATGAAGTGCAAGGAGGCAGGCACCCCCCATTATCTGCTCCATGGGCGCAGGCAACAAGATGGACCCGACCCGCTTTGAAGTGACCGATATCTACAAGACCTCGGTCTGCCCGCTGGCCAAGGTAATGCGCACCGAGTGCCGCAAGCGCAAAATCAAGCACCTGAAGGTGGTCTACTCCAAGGAGCCTGCCATGACCCCCATCGAGGATGATGCCATCAGCTGCAAGTATCACTGCATCTGCCCTCCGGGCACCCAGCGCAAGTGCACCCAGCGCCGTTCGGTGCCGGGCTCCAATGCCTTTGTACCCTCGGTGGCCGGCCTGATCATCGGCGGCGAGGTGGTAAAAGACCTTGTGGGCTTTGTACCGATGAAGGGGTAAAACAGACTGCAGACTCCTGCTGTGTGGGACGATTTGAAATGCGCTCCGCGTTGCTTTGCGCATAAGCTAAGGAAATTATATTTTTGATTTTGGGGTCCAGAAACGCCTGCGGGCGTTTCTGGACCCCATTTTCATGGGCGGGGGTCGTGGAGGATAGGCTTGTGCTTGCGGGCAGAACCCTCTCGGTCACGCCTGCGGCGTGCCAGCTCCTGAGAGGGTTCAGCCCGCTGAAAACAAGCAGAACGTTAACTCCGCCGCGCGAATGTTTCCACAGGAAACCAGCGCGGCAGCTTCCGCTTTCGGTTATGACTCCTCCCGTGAAAAGGCAATTCTGGAAAATCCGCAGATTTTCCAGAATTGCGAAATAAAATAATAATTCCGCTGAAAATGGTCAGAGCATCAGCGGAGACCATTTAAGATCGCGCTTTTTACGCGCTGCAGCGTTCCATAACATAAATTTGCAATCAATTTGCATTTTGGTATTGCAATTGGAGAGAATATCGTGTATAATCATCCCTGTTCAAAATGCAACCAATTTGCAATTTACTAAAATGAAGCGACGAACGGTCGTTTTTAGGAGCGTATATGGAACTGTTTCTGGATGTTCTGGGCGAATCTCTGGTGGATACCGCCAAGATGCTGCCCTTCCTGTTTCTGGCTTATCTTCTGATCGAGTATATCGAGACCCGCCACGGTGAGCGCATTGAAGCACTGCTGGCAGGCGGCGGGCGCTGGGGCGCGATTCCGGGCGCGGTGCTGGGCTGTGTGCCGCAGTGTGGCTTTTCGGCCATTGCGTCCAACTTCTACTCCTCCCGCGTCATCACGCTGGGCACCCTGATGGCCGTCTACCTTGCCACCAGCGACGAAGCCATCCCGCTGCTGGTATCCATGCCGGCCTACTGGGATAAGCTGGCTGTGCTCATGGTCATCAAGGTGGTATACGCCATTGTGGTGGGCTTTGTGCTGGATTTTGTGCTGCGCGGCGTGCTGCCCAAATCGCTGCGCGGCGGCTACACCGGCCATCCGACGAGGTGGACTGCCACGAGGAGCACAGCGACGAAGAGGGTAAGCCCGCCCCCATCTGGAAAGCGGGCCCTGCGCCACACGCTGGAGATCTTTGTGTTCATTTTTGCGTTCAGTCTGGTGTTCGGCCTGATCGTGGAAGGCGTGGGCGAAGATGTGTTTGCAGACCTTCTGGGCAGCATGGGCTTCTTCCAGCCGGTAGTGGCTGCGCTGGTGGGCCTGATCCCCAACTGCGCCGCCAGCGTGCTGCTGACCCAGCTGTATGTGGAGGGTGCCCTGCGCTTTTCCAGTCTGGTGGCGGGCCTTTGCACCGGTGCAGGCGTGGGCCTTGCGGTGCTGTGGCGCACCAATCCTTCGTGGAAGCAGAACCTGTTCATCACCGGCCTGACATGGGGTGCAGGCGCATTCCTCGGCGTGGCAATGCAGGTGGTCGTGGCCGTGTTTGCGTGATCCCGAGAAGAAGCTGCAAAGAAAACGGCATCGTGAAACAAAATAAGGCTATTGCATGGAATTCTGTGCAATAGCCTTATTTTTATGCCCAAATGCACCCCAATTTTAAAAAAGTATGGTATACTGGTACAAAACTCAGTTCCATAGGGGAGAATAGAATGCAATATAAGATTCTGGCAAGCGATTACGACAACACACTGGTGCCCTTTGGCGAGGGCAAGCCGCGTCAGAAGGTGGTAAAAGCCATCAAAAAGCTGCAGGCCGCAGGCGGCAGATTTGTGCTCAGCACCGGACGTGCGTATCCGTGCGTCAACCTCAAAGGCCAGCTGGGCGGCATCCGGTTCGATTATGCCATCACCTGCAACGGTGCCTGCGTGGTGGACCGCGAGGGCCGCATCGTGGCCGAGCACCCGCTCACCGCTGAGGAAATGTACGCGCTGGTGGATTTCTGCGAGGATTATAACTATCCGCTGCAGTTCAATTTCAGGGATGCCTGCTACGCCTACTGCGAGTATGAATATCTGCACAGGGGCTATCAGCAGATGAACAGCATCGGGCTGGACTGTATGGACGGCGAAGATCAGGACCGCCACCTGATCGATATGCCCCACGCGGCTTTTGCGGCCATGCCGCCGGAGCGTGTGGCGGACTTCAACGCCAAGTACGGCCATCTGGGCCTGCACTGGATGCAGGTGGGTGCGCAGAATGCCGACGGCCTGTGCTATTACGACATCGTGCGCGGTGGAATGGACAAAGGCGTTGGCCTTGCCGACCTGTGCGAAAAGATGGGCCTGACACTGGCCGATGCCGTGGCGGCAGGCGATTCTGCCAACGATGTGGCTATGCTGAAGGCAGCGGGCCTTGGCTGCTGCATGGCAAACGGCACGCCGGACGCAAAGGCTGCCGCCGACCGCATCATTGGCGATGTGCGGGAGGACGGCCTTGCCGACCTGATCGATGAGCTGTGGTTCGACGGCCCCGCAGCAGTGCCGTCCGGCCGCGACCTTGGCTCGCCTTGGGATAAAATTGAAAGTGCAGGCGGACAATGAGCTTTGAACCGGTGTATAACGAACACAGCCGGGCGCTGATCCTGGGCACATGGCCCAGCCCCAAAAGCCGGGAGATGGCTTTTTACTACGGCCACCCGCAGAACCGCTTCTGGCCCATGATGGCCGCGCTGACCGGTGAGCCGGTGCCTGCCCGTGAGGACATTGAAGCCAAAAAGCAGATCATCCTGCGCCATGGGCTGGCCCTCTGGGACACGCTGGAACGCTGCACCATCACCGGCGCAGCGGACGCTTCCATCAAGGATGCAGTGCCGAATGATATTGCCGCTCTGCTGGCAAAGGCGCCCATCGAAGCAGTATTCTGCAACGGAGCCACCGCATACCGGATCTATACAAAGTATCTGCAGCCGGTGTCCGGCATTGCAGCGGTAAAGCTGCCCAGCACCAGCCCGGCAAACGCTGCCTGCCGCCCGGAAAAGCTGCGCGAAATCTGGGGCGCGGCCCTCTTGCCGTGGATCAACAAATGATGGCCAGGTTGTAAATTATCCGTGAAAGCCTTGCGTTTTTCGCGGGGTGCGGTATTATGGATGACATAAGGGGCAATGCCCCGGACAAGGAGAAGAAACATGAGCAAGATCATCCGCACCAGAAAGCCCAGCGTTCTGCCATTTTATGCAATGGCACTGGTCTTTTTGGTATTGTGCGCGGTACTGCCGGTGTATAAGCTGTGGGCGCTTCTGGCGGCGCTGGGCGGTGCATTTGTGGCCTTTGGTGCGGCACAGAAGGTCTGCCCGCCCCGGGTGGTGGAGCACGAAGTGCCTTTCCACACCGGTGTGGAGGATGTGGACGCGATGCTGACCGACATTCAGCAGAAACTGGATACCCTGCACACCCTCAACGAGCAGCTGCCGGACCCGCAGCTCTCTGCCGCCATGACCCGCATGGAAAAGGCGGGCCGCTCCATTGTGGAAGCGGTGGAAGCAAACCCGGAAAAGGCAAAGCAGGTGCGCAGGTTCGCAAACTATTACCTGCCGGATGCGGTGAACGTTCTGCAGCAGTATGCAAAGCTGGCAAAGCAGGGCGTGCGCGGCGAGAATGCCGCAGCCATCCGTACCGAGGTGGAGCACAATGCTGCTTCCATTGCCACGGCGTTTGAAAACCAGCTGGATGCCCTGTACGCCGCCGAGAGCATGGACCTTTCTGCAGATATCACGGTGCTGCAGAACATGCTCAAAGGGGCAGGGGCCTGAGCTAAGAAAAAAAAGGTAAACGGTATTTGGAAAGGAAGGAATCTCTTATGGCTGATAATACATTCAACTTTGACCTCGATGCACCCGCAGTACCCACCCTGACGCTGGACCCCACCCCGGCAGAAGAGGAAAAGGCAGCACCCGCCCAGCAGGAAGCTGCCGCACCGGAGCAGCCGCAGGTGAACCTGACCCCGGAAGAGCAGGCTATGGTGGATCAGTTTGCTGAAAAGATCGATATTACCAACAGCCAGCAGGTGCTGCAGTACGGCTCCGCCTGTCAGAAGAAGATCGGCGATTTCTCCGAGGCTGCGCTCTCCAAGGTGTCCACCAAGGATCTGGGCGAAGTGGGCGATATGATCACCAGCCTGATCGGTGAGCTGAAGAGCTTTGATGCAGGCGAGGAAGCAAAAAAAGGGCATCCTCGGCTTCTTCAAGAAGAAGGGCGACCAGCTGGATGCCATGAAGATGAAGTACAACAAGGCCGAGACCAACGTGGAAAAGATCCAGTCCATGCTGGAGGGCCATCAGGTGCAGCTACTCAAGGACATCGCCATGCTGGATAAGATGTATGATCTGAACATGGCCTACTTCAAGGAGCTGAGCATGTATATCCTTGCCGGCAAAAAGAAGCTGGCCGATGTGCGCGCAAACGAGCTGCAGCAGGCCATGGATAAGGCCAAGGTTTCCGGCCTGCCGGAGGATGCACAGGCGGCTCGTGATCTGGCCGACCAGTGCGAACGCTTTGAGAAGAAGCTCTATGATCTGGAGCTGACCCGCAACATCAGCCTGCAGATGGGGCCGCAGATCCGCCTTTTGCAGAATAACAATACCATGATGGCGGAAAAGATCCAGTCCACCATCGTCAACACCATCCCCCTGTGGAAGAACCAGATGGTGCTGGCACTGGGTCTGGCCCACAGCCAGCAGGCCATGCAGGCCGAGCGTGCCGTGACCGACATGACCAACGACCTGCTCAAGAAGAACGCAGAGGCCCTGAAGATGGGTACCATCGAGACCGCAAAGGAATCTCAGCGCGGTGTGGTGGACATCGAGACCCTGCAGCAGACCAACAAGAGCCTGATCGAGACGCTGGACGAGCTGAACAAGATCCAGAGCGAGGGCCGCGCAAAGCGCGCTGCCGCCGAGCAGGAGCTGAACCGCATCGAGGACGAACTGAAAGCAAAAATGATGGAGATCCGGAGCTGAGATGGCAAACGCAGACTTTTTCGCAAAAACAGAACAGCACTTCCGGCGGTTTTGACGCGGGCAGCTACCGCGAACAAAAGCAGCCGGAGCAGGCCGTGCCGCTGACACCTCTGCAGCAGAAGCTGGCAGGGCTGGAAGCAAAGCTGCCCGCAGCCCTTTCCACCCGCGCAGCTGCACTGGCGCTGAGCGTGGTGGTGATGCTGGCGGCCTTTTTGGGCTTTGGCAGCGCCAAGCTGCACAGCCGGTACAACGAAGTCCGCAAATGGTACACGGTGGGTGTGGCGGCAGACAACGGCTATAACCTCAACGAGGAGCTGACCACCCGCATGAACACGGCGGCAAACATCATCACCACCGCCGGCAGCACGCTGGGAGCGGACAGTGCCGAGGTACAGGCCGCACAGAGCGCGCTGAGCGATCTTACCGCCTGTCTGGAAGCCGTGCAGAACGGCGGCAAAAGTCAGGCACTCACCTCGCTGCCCTATTATCAGGGCAGCACGATGCATGCGCTGTATCAGGCCAACGAGGTGCTGGGGTCGCGGATCGATCAGCTCTACGCAAAGCTGCAGGAGCAGGCCGCAGACCCCATGAAGATGGGCGCGGTGCAGGGCCAGTACGGCCAGTTCAACAGTGCGGCTACCATTATCGGCACCCTGAAATACAACGATGCCGTTTACGACTACCAGAAAGAGACCGGCGGCTTCCCGGCCAGCGTGCTGGGAGCCATTGCCGGTGTAAAGGAGGTTGAACCCTTCGCATGAAAAATTTTGCAAAACGCGTAAGCGCTCTGGTGCTGGCCCTTGTGGTGGGCGCAGCGGCCCTGTGCCCGGCGGCATTTGCCGCCGCCAGCCTGCCGGATCTGCCCAGAGATCAGTGTGTGGTGGATGACGCCAACATCCTGAGCGACAGCACCACCCAGACCATCGTTGATCTGAACAACCAGCTGGAACAAAGCTGCAGCGGGGCACAGATCGGCGTACTGACTGTAGATTATACGGGTAATTATTCCACTGAGGATTATGCAACACAGGCCTTCAACGCCTGGGGCATCGGCTCGGCTTCCGAGAACAACGGTGTGCTGATCCTGCTGGTGATGGAATCGCCCATCTACGAGGACGGCGATTACTACGTGACCTACGGCGACGGCTTCCGCAACACCACGCTGGAAAGTCAGGCCAGTGCCCTCGCTCAGACCATGGAAGGTGATTTTGTTAACCGCGATTACAGCGATGCAGTAATCACCTGTGCCAACAATGTGGCCGACACCATTGCAAGTGTTTATGGGGTAAATCTGAACAATGGCAGCTACGACGATGGCAGCTACGCGGAGCCGGACGACGGCCCCACTACCTTTGAGGATGTCGTTCTGGGTATCGTGATCCTGTTCATGTCCCTGATGGTGATGCTGATCATCGTACTGTTCGTGTTCCGGGTGTTCATTGCACCCATCGGCCACGCAGCAGGCTGGAACTGGGGTCCCTTCGCATGGGGCTACATGGCAGGTTCGGCCCGCCGGCACCGTCCCGGCCCGCCGCCCCCTCCGGGCCCCGGCTTCGGCCCCGGATACGGCCCGGGCTATGGCCCCGGCCCCGCAATGACCGGCCCGCCCGCCCCGGAACAACAACCGGCGTCCGCCCCGTCCTCCCATGGGCGGCGGCTTTGGCGGCGGGTCCTTCGGTGGCTCCCGCGGCGGCGGCTCGTTCGGCGGCGGCAGCTTCGGCGGCGGCTCCTTCGGTGGAATGGGCGGCGGCGGCAGCCACGGCGGCGGCGGTGGCCGCGGCCGTTAAAAAACACAAAAAGCACGGAGAACTGCTGTGGGCGGTATGCCTGCGGCAGTTCTCTTTTTAGGTTTCAGGCGTGAAGGAAATTCATTTGACAAATCAACTTTGTTAACCTATACTGAGAAACATGCATAATAAGCCAGAAATAAAGGCTCTGAGAGCGGAAAAGCCGCAGAGCAGGGAACGATAAAAACTAGAGGGAGAAAAACCCATGCTGACTCTGGATAAGATCTACCATGCAGCCTTTGTGCTCAAGGATGTTGCCCGCAAGACCGACCTCATCGAGGCACCCAAGCTCTCCAAGGACTGCCAGCTGTACCTGAAAACCGAAAACCTGCAGGCCACCGGCAGCTTTAAGGTGCGCGGTGCTTACTATAAGATCAGCCAGCTTTCCGAGGAGGAGAGCGCCAAGGGCGTGATCGCCTGCTCTGCCGGCAACCACGCACAGGGCGTGGCGCTGGCTGCTACCCGCCGCGGCATCAAGAGCATCGTCTGTATGCCGGATGGTGCCCCATCATGAAGGTGGTGAGAATACCAAGAATCTGGGCGCAGAGGTGTGTCTGGTGCCCGGCACCTATGATGATGCCCACGACAAGGCTGTGGAGCTGCAGGAAGAGACCGGCATGACCTTTATCCACCCCTATGACGATGAGCAGGTCATCGCGGGGCAGGGAACCATTGGTCTGGAAATTCTGGATCAGCTGCCGGATGTGGATGCGGTCGTTGTGCCGGTGGGCGGCGGCGGCCTGATCTCCGGCGTGGCCTTTGCCATCAAGAGTCTGCGCCCGGAGGTGAAGGTCTATGGCGTACAGGCCGAGGGTGCACCCAGCATGTACCGCAGCCTGCACGAGCATAAGTACCAGACCCTGAAAGCCGTTTCTACCTTTGCAGACGGCATTCAGGTCAAGACTCCCGGTGAGCTGACCTACCAGATCTGTGAGCAGTATGTGGACGACATCGTGACCGTGAGCGAGGATGAGACCGCTGCCGCCATCCTCTCGCTGATGGAGAACCAGAAGCTGGTTGCCGAGGGTGCCGGAGCCGTGCCGGTGGCTGCAGTGCTGTTCCACAAGCTGCCGGTCGAGGGCAAAAAGGTGGCCTGCGTCGTCTCCGGCGGCAACATCGATGTGAACATCCTCAACCGCGTGATCACCCGTGGTCTGGTCATGAGCGGCCGCAAGGCGAACATGACCATTGCGCTGGAGGACAAGCCCGGCCAGCTCAAGAAGGGCTGGCCGAGATCGTGTCCCGCTGCGGCAGCAATGTGGTGTCGGTGCAGCACGATGGCTCCGATCCCAACATGCCCATTTCCAGCTGCTTCCTCAAGCTCACCCTTGAGACCCGCGATGCCGAGCAGATCGAGCAGATCCGCGCAGAGCTTGCAAAAGAGGGTTTCCAGCTTGTGAGCGAAAGAGTATAATAGAAGAAAAAAAGAAAGGAACGTTTTATCATGAAAGTCGTTTCCACTTCCAACGCACCCGCAGCCATCGGCCCTTACAGCCAGGCGATCGATCTGGGCAATATGGTGTTTGTTTCCGGCCAGATCCCGGTAGACCCTGCTACCGGTAAGATGGCCGATACGGTTGAAGAGCAGGCTGCACAGAGCCTTGCGAACCTCAAGGCTATTCTGGCCGAGGCTGGCCTTTCCATGGCAAATGTGGTCAAGACTGTCATCTTCCTTGCTGACATCAACGATTTGCCGCTGTGAATGCCGTGTATGCCAAGGCCTTTGCTGAGCCGTTCCCTGCCCGCAGCTGCGTGCAGGTGGCCGCCATCCCCAAGGGCGCAAAGCTGGAGATCGAGTGCATCGCCGTGCGCGAATGATCAGGCCTAAACACAAAAGGGGCTGTGCCACTGGCACAGCCCCTTTTGCATGTGTGAGGAAGAATGAGAATAGTAATTACGGGCGCAGACCCATACCGCCCTCCAGCGTGAGGGTCTCGCCGGACAGATACTTGAAGTCCGGCATGGCCAGCTGCACGCATACCCGGCCGATCTCGGTCTCGGGGTTGGCGTAGTGGCCCATGGGCGGCATCTTGACGTTGGCCTTGAACGCATCCGGGTATGCCTGCTGGAACTGCTCCAGCTTGGCGGTCCAGGCCAGCGGGCAGATCACGTTGACATTGATGCCATCCTTGCCCCACTCAGTAGCGGCCACGCGGGACAGGCCGCGGATGCCCTCCTTGGCGGCAGCGTAGGAGCACTGGCCAAAGTTGCCAAACAAGCCTGCACCGGATGCAAAGTTGATCACGCTACCCTTGGACTTGGCCAGATAGGGATAGCAGGCCTTCATATAGTAAAATGCAGCGTACAGGCCGGAATAAAGGGCCAGATCAAACTGCTCGGTGGTGTGCTCTGCCAGCGGCACGCCGGAAGCGGATGCCTGTGCGTTGTTCACCAGCACTTGAATGCCACCAAAGGTATCCACAGCCTGATTGACGACATTTTGCACGGTGGCTTCGTTGTCGGTGCCTGCACACACATCTGCCTGCACCGGAAGAACGCGGATGCCATACTTGGCTTCCAGCTCGTTTTTTGCCTCTGCCAGTTTTTTCACATTACGGCCAGTGATGACCAGATTTGCGCCCTCTTTTGCAAAGGCGGTGGCAATGCCATAGCCGATGGAGCCGCAGCTGCCATCGGAAAGTACGGCGCGGCCTGCGCCGGTGATGATAGCGGTCTTACCCGTTAAAAAGCCCATAGTTGCCCTCCAGAAGTGCTCAATTGGCTGATGTTGGCCATATTATAGCCTGAATTTCAATAGAATGCAAGGCTTTTTACCGATAAATAAAAAATAGACAAAGAATGCCGAGAAGGTGAAAAAAATTTCACGACTTCTCGGCATTTTGTGAAAGATTTGTCAGAGACTTTGATGTTAAAATAAAGACAAACTAATTACTTCTGCACGCCCGCCTCGCACTGCTCAATAAACTGCTTTGCCACGCGGGGGGCCTGCGGCCGCCGGCGCGGATGGCAAAGGCTTCGGCTTTGACCAGCAGCTGATCCATCGGCATGTCGATGCCGTGCTGCTTTGCCAGTTCGGCCAGAATGGTCTCAAACCGGGCCTTCTCCGGCCGCTGGAAAGTGACCGTCAGGCCGAATCGGGCGGAAAGGCTCATCAGCTCCTGCCGGGTATCGGCTTCGTGGATGTCGTCGCCGGTGCGGTCGGTCAGTGTTTCTTTAATAAGGTGGCGGCGGTTGGAGGTGGCGTATACCGCAATGTTCTTGGCCCGGCCGCCCACGCTGCCTTCCAGAATGGCCTTGAGCGCGGCAAAGTTGTCGTCGTTGGCGGTAAAGCTCAGGTCGTCGATGAACAGGATGAATTTGAGCGGGTTCGCGGCCAGCTTGTCCATCAGATCCGGGATCTGGTAGAGCTGGTTCTTCTTCACTTCCACCAGCCGCAGGCCTTCAGGTGCAAACTCATTGGCAATGGCTTTCACCGCACTGGACTTGCCGGTGCCTGCATCGCCGTACAGCAGCACATTGTTGGCGGGCATCCCGGCCAGCAGGGCCTTTGTGTTGGCAATGACCTTTTCGCGCTCCTTCTCGTAGCCGGGCAGCTCGGAAAGGCGCTGAGGGTCCGGGTATTTCACCGGCACCAGCTGGCCGTTCTCCACCGTGAACACATGGTGCTTGGCAAACATGCCATAGGCCCTTTTTTCCCACCTCGCTCATGCGCTGGGCGTAGGCGGCAGGCAGGTCGATGCTGGAGGTCTCCCACCGGGGCAGGAAAGCCAGCTCCTGCGCCTGCCCTGTGGCAGAACCGGCAGCGGTCAGCAGTTCGTCCAGCGTCAGGCCGCACAGAGCCTGCAGAAAAGCCAGTTCACTGTCCAGCGCGGTCTGCAGTGCAGGGGCAAGGGTGCCCGATGCAGCCTGACGCACGCAGACGGTCTCGGCTTCCAGCACAGCGGCGCTGAGGTAGCTGCCCCAGTTGGTGGTGTGCTCGAACAGTGCGGCTTCAAATTGGGCCACAGCGTCGCACACTGGGCCATAGCCGGGCGCACCGGCTTCCATGCGGTCGGTCAGGTCCAAAAGCTTTGCCACAACGGGGTCGTCCAGCAGGCTGCGGAAAACAACAAGCCCGTGCAGCCGGGCATTCCATTCTCTCAATTTCATATTCCTGTCCTCTAGTTGGTCTTAAATTAAACGCGCAGGCGCGCATATCAGAAGTATACAGCGCATTGTGCCATGGCGCAAGAGGTGTTCAATTAACTTCATGTTTGGGGTGATTCAGGTTACAAATTGTCGATTGACAAAAGGCCGATTTATAGTATAATTTACATCAACAAATGCGCAGATGGGAAAAAAGTACCACACGATCCCCAACTGTTCAGAGAGCTGCCGTCTGGTGCAAGGCAGTCAGTGCTTCGTGCGGAAAATCATCCCGGAGCAGCCTGCCCAACGGGTGCAAAACCCTTGTAAGCAGCGCCGGTTGCAGCCGTTACCGTGCAGGGCTTTGTT